>AMWB02100651.1_pt1 | contig 46619 bp, 47 predicted proteins | sample 200311 | NCBI WGS metagenome assembly AMWB02 (sample SAMN02737377, study PRJNA173069) | bioreactor metagenome | biome: anode biofilm in microbial fuel cells | place: USA: California | collected 2010-12-16
TTGCAGTTAGCTGAAGATTAGTCGTAATCAGATTAAATATTAGGGGGAAATCCTTCTTCTGCTTATCAGAGTCAACATCACAACAGCTCTCAATGAATCAGCTCCTGCTCAGCTGCAAGTCTTCTGAAATCTCAACATTCTTCTTTACATTACTCACAATTTTCTTTCCTCCGAATATAATTCTCACAGCTTTGATCAAACCAAATCCTATTAGCATCAACAGCGGGAGAATTATTTGAATGGCAACGGGAAGCATCAAGAAAAAAATCACAATCTCAGAATAATCAGTCATAACATCCTCCATCTTCAGATTGGTTACTTTTGGGACAAGCGATTGTTTCACCTGTCCGAATTTATTGCTAACAAAATGGTTTCACGTTCTTGATAAAGAATACTTTAGCAACCCAATCTTGATATTTTCTCAACAAGTGACCGTCGAATCAAAAAAGCCTAACCACCTAGACAGTATTAAGCTCTATGTATATGAAATGTTGATATTTTATGGAGTGAAAAATAATTCACAAGATAGAAAAAGAAAATCCACAATCACACCACAATTACTGGTTGTAAGATTTTTGTAATATTTTCCTCTTATGTTCCCTGTGTAATCGAATCAAATAATCTTTATTTTATTAGGGAGAAATACATGACGGAAGCACAGCGTGATGATCTGATTATAGAACTGAGCATCTACGAACCATCACAGATCCGTAAAATAGTCGCCGAATATCAGCAACAACCAAAGCCAGCTAATTGCAATTACCCCTTTTATGAATTTTTGAGGGCAAAGCTTGAAATAGATGGGTATTGGAAACAAGTAGGATTGGCATAGCATCTCATCCACTAACGGGAGGGAGTTATGTAAACACTATCACACGAATATGATGACCTTTTTGTGCGATGGGAGAAATACACTGCACGTGAAAAATCAGTGGTGATTGCTGCTTTTCTTAGTGAGTGCGACGAACATGCCACATGGGAACGATGGCTTACTTTTTTACAGAGGAAGCAACAGATGAAGGCATTTGAGTGGACACTTTCAGTGGATTGAATTTGCGGATGTCATGTCAAATTTAATCCTTTCAATGATCCCCCGAGATTTATTGATGACATATTAACAGTGCCATCAACTTTGAGGATATAAATGAGAGAGGCAATCGGCAAGTTTGAAGTAATTGACTCGAATAGATATTCACTTCAAGTCACAGTGAGTCAAGAAATCCATATTGATATCCACGGTATAATGGTTGATCACAGAAAAATCTATACTCTCGCTGACACAACTGACGAAGAGATAGTTCCAACCAATGATCCTAAAATATTTCTAAAACAAGATGGGTCGCAACTTAGAAAAATAGGTTATGTCAAAACAGGTGCTTAACAGAACATTGGGCATATACAACACATTATAAGGTTAATGTTCTGTAAATTAGATTGAGATGCCTACTGCGCCTTTTTCCATTCTCTCTTAAGTCCGATATTTCCCTGAAAACCTCCGACATGATCCGGAAAATCCTAGATTGCTAAATCTTTTAATCCAGAATTCTTTGCCCCACCTCTTCCACGATAGTATACTGAGTCATGGGCAAACACGACAAACATAAAGATCATAATGAGAATGATGACCTCGAAAGTAGTCGCACCGTAGATGAAGTGAGTCGCATCATCAAAGATCATCCCGAGGATTACATTTCCAGACTTGAGGAAATTGGATTCATTTACCATGACGATGAACTTGATGAAGAGGAACAGGAGGAAGCAGTAGCTAAACCGAAAAATAAAAATCAGAAAGACATTATCGCCTTCTTTAATGGTGACATCCCTCTATCTGAAGAAATAGTTGAAAAATTCCTTGAAGAAACGAGGTGCCCAAATCCCAATTATCCACTATTCAGGAAGTATTTTAGACAAGCAAACAAGCACCTCCTGTCACTGATACTGCATGGACTCAATCGAGATCCTGTACCTATTGAACTCCTCAATGACCTCACAGATTTTCACGACTATCAGAACATTTTGAGCACAGTCATTGAACATTACACTGTTGCCTGTGATCAACAGGAAAATCTTGAAACATTTTCAATGTTAGCAATGGACTTTTACTATGCAACAGCAGCAGACGGTTACGATGCTTTGTATGCCTTGAAAGAAAGATATCCTATTGATAGCGAAAAGAGGACAATTGTCGATTTCCTGAATGAAATTGAAGATGCGGGTGTTGAGGAGGAAGATGATGTTGAATTCTAATTGATAGAAATTTCACTATACGTTAATTATGGCAAAGACACTGATCATCATCGGTATTATCCTCGTAGCCATTGGTATTTGTTGGCCATTGTTGCAAAAATTGAATCTAGGCCAGCTACCGGGTGATTTTGTCTTCAAGTCTGGAAATTTTAAGTTTTATTTCCCCCTGACCACATGCATTATCATTTCTGTGGTGTTGTCGATCCTTTTCTGGATTTTCAAAAAATGACTTCTTCCCATTAAATGAACAGTCCGCCTGTATATTCCACAGACGCCCGGTCAATTGATTCTACATTACGTTGCAAGGTAGGCAGTACACTCACCAACCATTCTGATTAAGTGGTATCTACATTCAATGGGAAGTTCCCGTTAGCTCTCCGTGATAGTAATGCTCTGAAAGCATGCTTATGTTGTATCTAGTACAACCGATCCCTAAATTGATTGGTGTTGCAGTTTCTTGTAATTATCATATGGGAGAGAATTTATCAGGAGGTATGTTATGGGAGAGCTACTGTGTTCTGGAAAAAAAATTTCGTTGGACAAAGACGGTTTCATGACAAATTATGAGGACTGGGATGATTCAGTCGCAGAGGTAATAGCAAAACGGGAGGGAGTCGAGCATTTAAGTAAAAAACAAAAAAAAATTATTGAATATTTACGATCTTATTACCACAAACATGAAAATTTTCCGATTTTAGGGAGTGTTTGTAAGAACACCAAACAACATGGGAAGTGCGTTGACCTGCAATTTACCAATCCAGAAAAGGCTTGGAAAATAGCAGGACTACCTAAGATCGACGGAGTTCATTTTGTATCTCACGATGGTGGTAATCATTTCATTATGGAAGATTATTGTTAGGTTAAAAGGTCCAGAAAAAGCAGCGTAGCCTTTTTGGGGTAGAGATAATTCCAGACCCTTCAAAAGGGCTACCTGACAAATATTTATCAATCCTGGCCACAACTGCTCCCTTGAACTTGTATGATCAAACCTAGATTTCTGTGGGGTTAATCAAGTTCTTATGAAGAAAGAAGATTCTGTCCCATCGCTGCCAATATCCTTTTATAGCTATTCCCACCTCTCAACCCATCAAATACGAGCAATAAGGATTACTTCTCCATAGTCGATCAATGATATTCGACTGCCTGAAATCGCTTAAAAACAGTATATCGTCAGGTGGGAGTTACCCTACAAAGCATTAGCATACACTTTCACTCCATTCGACTTCGGACATATTTCTGAAATTCTATTTCTTTTTAGCTTTTTTCTTTGCTTTTGGTGCCGCCTTGACGGGTTTGGCTTTCAAATCCTTGAGCGCTTTTCCTGGGGTGAATTTTCCGTTGGTCTTCGCAGCTATTTTAAGTTCTTTACCGGTCTGAGGATTCCTGCCGATACGAGCGGCACGATCTACAGCACTGAAAGTACCGAAACCGATTAGAGCAACCTTGTCACCAGCTCTGAGAGCAGCTGTGGTTGTTTCGATAAAACTGTTGAGTGCTTTTTGAGCTTTAACCTGCGTAATTTCTGCGTCTTTTGCAATTTTGGCTATGAGTTCTGCTTTTGTCATGACTCCTCCTGAAAAGTGATTTATTTATCTATACAGCATATCATGTAATTTCAAAATAAAATCGATGGAGTAACAACAAAAGCTATCAAGTGAAAAGAACTAGTCGGTGGCTAGATATTAATGGTTCACTTGCCGCATTTGTAGAGCACGATGATTTGGTCAAGCTGTCGGTGACAACCAAATCGATAACTTTATGGTCGATAAAACCGGACTCATTCATGACAATTATCGTCAATAATTTTAATGAATGGCAAACGGCCGATAAAACTGACATTATAATAAAGATTTACGGCTGAGCCATTATCTCTGACCTGACCCTGAGGACCAGGATTTAAATAATTGAATATATTGAAGCATTGGATGTAACCAGCAGGGATTATTTTGCACCTGCTGGGTTTCAGATCTAAGAGATTAACACTGTCCTTTGTCGCTAAGAGATGTCACGTCATCTCCTACGATTATGTGATCCAAGACCAGAACATCTATAACCAACAAAACATTTTTTAAAATTCTTGTGATCTCAATGTCTTGTCGTGTTGGATTACTACTCCCTGAAGGATGGTTGTGGGCCAAAATAACCGAGGCGGCATTTAGACGTAGGGCTTCTTTGACCACTTCGCGGGGGTGAACAACTGTAGAATCGATAGTACCAAAAAACATTTCTGTCCATTTAATAATCCTGTGGTTACAGTCTAAAAACAGACAACCGAAGACCTCATGCTGTTTTTTTGTGAGAAGGGTGGAGATTGCCTCCTTTGCATCTTCTGTCGATCCAATATAATCAGTTCCTTTTTTCAAAGCAGCACGAATGCGACAACGACCTTCTTTGATGATCATTTTTGACGTTGCAGGGGTATATTGTCCCTGTTCGTCTTGGATAAACAATATCATGGCTTCACCTCATTAGGCATCAAAGTAAAAGACCATGCCAAGGACAAGAAAAATGTTGTGCTCCGATTAGACTTTATGTGAAATTGGTTATTAATCGTATTTTATAGGGGGATTACCCATTCTCTTCTCCATCAAAAATCATAGCTTAGTTACATATTCTGGTCCGACGCACAAACCTAATTACTGATTCTGAAATATTTCTGACATTTCCTACAAACGTTATTTTTTTTGTGGTTGAAATGAAAAAAGAGCTTTCTGGTGTTATCCTATCTATTTATATGCTGATTTACAGAGTAAATATCAGCACAATGTGTTTCTTTAAATGTTGACACCTCTTGTCACAAAACTCAGCTGGATGATGTAGTATCAGGGGGTTAACGGATATTTTGTGACATACTTGCTCATTAACAACCTTCGTGATAATAGAATCCGAATTGTCGCTTGGCTCTGTTTTGCACTTCTCGTAATCTTCAATATTTGCAGGATGCAATGTAATTGAATATACAATTACAAATCCATGCACCCTGATATATCGCTGCTTTTTAGCGGGTACGAATTACGTTTAGTGGTTTTGTTTCAAGATCATCGCTTCGCTGGTGGTCATTATTCTTGTTTGAAATTCTTTCCAGGAAATTGTTGCCTTTTTATCTGCATTTGTCGGGATAACAGAAAAGTGCAGATTGATGAGATCAAGGGCTGTTTGATCCAAACCTCTATTTATGGTCATGGCCTGCTCCTTGCGTTTTCTCGCAATTTTCACACGGCCAGGCACCCTGTCCATGCAAAAAATGTTATCTGGTCGTTTTTGTATGTGAATAATGCTATGATATTTCTGTTGTGAGAGAGCGACTTCCGGCCTGCCAGCCAATTCAAGGGAAGTCGCTTTTCCGTGTCCGGTCATTAAAGTGGCACATTTTGCTTCCGCGGGTCATCTGAGGTAGAAATCCGCCTCGCTTCCATGAATGACACAACATCATCGACCAAATATCTCACTGACTTTCCATTTTTCACATAAGGAAAACCACGGCCATGAAACCGATCGTTTCGTAGGGTCTGTAATTTCCGTCCTGTCATCGCCTCAACTTCTTTTTCACTAATCCATTTTTTTTCTGCCATCACATATTCTCCTTATATTGAATAATATAAAACCCAATACCTTTCGGGATATGGGGGGTATCATTACACAATCAAAAAAAGGCTGCAGAAGCAAAAACGGGGATAAAATGGGGAAAACAGAGAGGTAATACAGGGGTAAATCAGGGGTAAATTGGGGAATATAAGGGAGTGCAGTTATTTTTTATTGTTTCGCAACATCCAAGCATTTAACTCAGACGGTAATGCCGTCACTGTCCCTGTACCGACTGACGACGCAGGAAAATCCTTATCACGTTTTCTCCAGAGCTTAATGGTTTTTGCGTGGACTCCACAATACTTCGCGATCGTCTCTATGGTACGCAATGGTTTTTCTTTTTCCCTTAATATGAAGGACATATCTTTTTCGGCGACAGGTTCAACAGGAAATGAAGATTTCGAATTCGTATTACTTGAATATAACATTTTTAACAGACTAAAATTCCAGTCACTGACCAAAATATTATCTCTTGAAACTTCCACTTTCTTAATCAAAGGAATGAGTCTTTCAGGATATTCAAGTGGGCGAGACCTAACGCCCTCATTTGTGTCTCCTGTATTGACATATGGATCTATTTCGTATGATTGCCCAGCAGGACGCGATTCCAATGCTATATATTGATCGCGTTTTTCTATAAAAGAGGAAAGGTAAACAGGCTTCAAATTTGTTAAAATTATTGGCACATCAACAGGACGAATATCAAGGAGGCCATTCCATTCTCTGAGACCTCCCAAGACATGTTCAGTACTTCTTTTCCAAAGAAAACCTGTATACCAAATTGACAAAAAAACATCTTTATAGTCGCTAAAAAAAGAAACATCATTATCGCTAAGCATTGCTTTGCGTAAAATATCGTTCTCAGTAGCCTGTATTTTATCGGCCGTCTCTTTGAGAAAATACACTATATCTTAATCCTTTTTAGATCATTCCCTTGATATAGAAATCAAACTGGTAGGCCGTCAAGGTTACGGCTTTTCGGGAGCTACCCTATCCAGCTTCAAGACTGATTGTAATAGGTCGCTTTTTAGTTACCCTTCTTGTGCCCCATTACCCCTTACGTGAACAAAATGTCAATTCAATTCTCAAAAAAAACATTGCAAAGATTTCATACTCTCATTGCTCAATAAAAGTAATCCACTCGACTCGAAATTATCAGGAGTCACTATGGCAGTTCTGCATTGCGGATAGGTTTCTACAGAGGTCTTCGGTAAACGGGCCTTTGCCCTGATATTCCATTTGAATTCCCAGGCAAAAAGTTCAGATTGATTCTCCTCAACATAGTCCACCTCCTGTTGCTGGGTGGTGCACCAGAAAAAAATCTTCCGCGCTTATCCCATGATGAGCAAGAAGCTTTCATCGCTCACTCTTTCATTCTGGAATAAACATAATAATTTCAGATTTGAATCCTCGTTGCTTATTCATTATTTAATTTCTGAGAAAGTGGGACTATTGTTGTGCAATTTTGATTTATTGCATCATTGATTATGTCCCCAGCCAGGTCTGCCGCTTGTCTCAAAGCATCATCCCTTAAATGAGCATATCGTTGCGTCATAACAGGAGACTTATGAGTCATAAGTCTTTGCAGAGTATAGATGTCAACCTTGCCACTACTGGCCAGCATTGAGGCATAGGTATGACGCAAACCGTGCAAAGGTCTGAAATCATCAGAAAGTCCCGCAGCTTTTTTGATTTTGTTGACCGCCTTGTTAATATCCACCCTCTGAGCACCACCCTTGCCGGGGAAAACATACTCGCTTGTCGTTGGCATACTGGTCAGCACCATCCTGGCCCCATCATTCAAGGGGATCTTTTGCCCCTTGTTGCCCTTGGGATCGCGAAGAAAGATAAAACCCCGCTCAAAATCAATATCCGCCCATTGCAGCTTGAATAATTCTCCACGCCTCATGCCGGTATAAAGGGCCATCCTCATGATGCCAGAAGCAATAATGTCTGTAGATTCATCAAGAGCCTGCAGGAGGGATGAGAGTTGATCTGGTGACAAGTCTTCTGTCTTTTCATTATCAACCTTTGGCATCTCAATCTTAAAATTGATACTCTCGCAAAGATTATTGTTTGTGCCAAAATTGATAATGCGCCGCAAAAGTTCCAAAACATTCTTGACGGTGCCGGGGGATTTCTTTTTGAGGAGGAAAACACGCAATCGATGAATATCAAGGGCAATTAACTCGGAAGGCTGTTTGTCACCAAAGAACGGAAAAAGATAAAGCTTAAATCGATTTTCATCCGTAACGATACCCTTCAAGTTCGTCTTGCATTTTTTGTATTCTGCCCATAAACGAGAGATTGTCCATTTGTTCTGTTCGGCCTGCTTGACTGCCATCTCAGCCTGTCTCTTTTGAGTATTGCTTTCCTGTTTACCCTCAATCCTCGATGATCTAATACCCGCCGCCCTGGCCGGTGTCATATTGTCCTGATATTGCCGTCCCGCCTTTTCTTCAACAACCTTCCCCTCACGCCGATAACGGATATAATAAATTTTCTCAATTTTATTGCTACCGACTGCTGGAGCCTCAACAAAATAGACCCCAGGATAACTGGTAGCCGTCCTTGTCTGTCTTGGCATTTTCTAACTCCCCTTTCATTTTTTCATACCGACTTCCCCCACACTCTCCCCCACACATTTGACATATTACTGGGTAAAATCGAGTAAGTCAAGAAACAGAAAACCCACATAAAAACCAATAAAAACAAGAAATAAGGGACAATCAAGTAAAACCAGGGAAGTGAAAGTTTTTGTTCTCATAACCCGAAGGTCACAGGTTCAAATCCTGTCCCCGCTACCAAGTATATTCAAGGCACTTAACTCTTTCGAGTTAAGTGCCTTTTTTGCTTTAATGCCGCAAATATTTCCCTGATTCCCGGTTTTCACTATACCTTAAGTGTTCCTATCAAGTACTGCAGGTCATTGCCCATCATTTGCACTCTCCATCCCGTGAACCAATGCAAAAGCAGTACCTCGATTTCAATCCCTATCTTTCATCCACCGCGTGGTCAAGAGATTACGACCGAAGCTATCATTTTTTACTGAAAAAGACAGCGCGTACCTGTTAGTATATTCTCTCAGCTGTCTTTTACTTTGGCCATCTTCTGGTTTTCATCTTCTCTGCAAAGGCGAGAGAATCTGAGCAGCATGTCGGACCTCTCTTGACGAGATCTTCGCCATAGAGAATGCCGTCTTTTTCACACGTGGAACTGATTGACCTTAAAAAGGTCTATCAATATTTCCTTTTAAGAGCATTTCATTCTTTTTTTCACGTTCAATGTAAGAAATAACCATGGACATTGACATACAAACAACTCCAGTCGCTATCATTCGCAAAAGCCTCGGACTCTTTCTGATCATATTCCTCCTCACGGGAACGGTTATCAGCGGTCTGACGCTCGCTTTTTACCACTCTGTTGCCAAAACTACCCTGAACAACCTCCAAGAAAAGGAACAATTCGAAGTTGACCTGCAATTTCAGGCTCTCAACGACACGCTCTCCTCCATCAAAGGAGATATTCTCTTTTTGAGCCAGCAAAACGAATTGCATAAATACCTGCTGACCGGAGATACAAGATGGCTGGACGAATTAGCCTCAGAATATATTTCCATTGCAACACAAAAGCATACATATGACCAGATCCGCTTTCTCGACAGCAGCGGCATGGAAATCGTCCGGGTAAACGAAAACAGTGGCAACCCCGCCAAAGTCCCTCTCAAGGAACTCCAATCAAAACAGGATCGTTATTACTTCAAGGATTGCTTCAAGATGGGCAAGGAGGAAATCTATCTCTCACCCTTCGATCTCAATATCGAGCATGGCCGGATCGATATTCCCTACAAGCCGATGATACGACTGGGAACTCCGGTCTTCGATCAAACCGGCAAAAAACGAGGCATCGTAATTGCCAACTACTACGGGCAAAATTTACTCGACACGATCATGCATTCTGAGCCGGTTTCCGAAGGCCAGGCCATGCTTCTTAACGTTGAAGGCTACTGGCTGCTCAATCCAAACCCTGAACTTGAGTGGGGATTCATGTTCCACGATAAGCAACGGACGCTTGCTGTTACTGATCCAAAAGCCTGGCTGGCAATCGGGAACACGGATCAAGGGCAAATCGAGACCCCCAAAGGCCTATACACGTTCAAAACAGTGTACCCCCTCAAAACAACGGGATCTCGATCCAGAATTCAAGCAGGGAAGAACCTCGAGGACAGGACTGACAAATCTAGCCCAAGTGCCTACCACTGGCACCTGGTCTCCTTTCTCTCAACAGAAAAAATCGCCGCTCTTGGCAAAAGTGTTTGGCTGAAATTCCTTATAATTGGTGCGGGACTGCTTATGGTCAATGCCCTGGGCACACTGATCATTGCTTTTGCCATTACCAAGCAAAAAATTTATCAGTCGCAATTGCAGGTTATGGCACTCTATGATCCTTTGACAAATCTGCCGAACAGAATCCTGTTTTTTGACCGGCTCCGCATGGCAGCTGAACACAGCCGTCGCTATGCCTCCAAGTTTGCCCTTTTGTATATTGACCTGGATGGCTTCAAACAGGTCAATGACAGTCTCGGACACGAGGCTGGGGATGAACTGCTTACGATCGTCAGCGACCAGTTGCTGAAGGCCAGCAGAAAATCCGACACAGTGGCACGCCTGGCCGGTGACGAGTTCGCCGTCATCTATGCAGAACTTGACTCTTTGCAGGCTCTGGATACTTTAGCGAAACGGATTATCAATTCATTCACACTTCCTGTGGAGCTGACTGCCGGGAGAGCAACCATCGGGGCCAGTATCGGCATTGCTTTTTTCCCAGATGACAGCGACGACGTGGTGAAACTGATCCATCTTGCTGACAAAGCTATGTATGTCTCCAAACAACACGGGAAAAACAGATATACTCTGGCGGGTTCCGTGGTGCCGGCTGAGTGACAGCACGGCACTGTGTCGTGCGATTTTTCAAGAGCATCGGCCAAGGTATCACCCAGCTATTTTGATAGAAAACGCTCTCAATCACTTACCGTTTAACCCCTATTGCGATTCTCGCTCAAGGTCATATTTTATAAGCAGGTCAACGAGAAATGAAATCATGGATGGCGACGGCATAAAACACGTTTGAATTGTTGACCAAGACTAAAAAATTATTCAACTGAAATAAGAGGTGGCGATATGAGTATGAGAGGTGAAATAATATCGAAAGAATACAACAGCATGGTCTTTGTGAACGATAAGAACGGTAAAGAATATGCGTGCTATGCGGACGACCTGAAGAATTTCAATGCAGGCCAAGACCTTACGGAAAATGAACGAAAACACTGTACAGACATCAGCCTTGTTCTTGGTGACAGCTGGTAGCCTTAAGCGGTATGCAACCGATCTGCCGGTCATGATCGGGAGTATCCTGACCTGTGTAAAAATCCCTGTTGATGTATTTCAGCAGGGATTTTTTTTGTGTTGACGCCCCCGCAGGGAGATTGAACCGCTGCCAGTCCGTCGCGCACCTGAGTCACGACCGGTCAATGCGGCATAAGAGTTAACATTGACAGAGTTTTGGGGCACCCTTACTCTTTTAACTGGAAGAGGAAAAATAATTGAGCTTTGCTGTGGATAATGCAAAAGCCTGGGTTATTGTTCCTCCGATTTAAAAATGGACCGGTATCCTTGACACGCAGAGGTTACCGTTAACCGGTTGCCAGCTGTGAACCGCAAAATCTTAGAATACGGGGGAGGTAAATAGTATGCCTGAACTGAGATGCCCCGAGTGTGGAAATGAGTTATTGCCAGCCAGACCTGAAGACGCGGAAAACGCCTGTGTATGTCAGAAATGCGGTAGAAATGTTTACACATGGTCAAAGACAGAGGTACGCATTAAGTGTCCGAACTGTGGCAAGGATAACCATTCAACCGTAATACGATAACCACGGGAAACGGATAACAAACCTGAAGAAGTGCCTTGGAAGCAACTTTAAGCTTTTAATTGCCAGGAAATCTCCAGATATCCGGTTTTCAGTCCCCTCATGGGGGTACTGAAAAGAGTGAGAAATATACTGAAGTAAGGCACAAAATTCAAAAACCAGCTACCCGATTGGCCTGCAAGTATCAAACAGCAAAAATGTCTGCAATGAGAAAGCAGGCTTTTTTTATATTCTAGCCCAAGCTGTAAGAACGTATCGCCCCCAGCCTGAGTCTGTTCATCCACCTGTCTGTAACATATTGATACGGGCATCTTCTTGAGCCCTTCGCTCCGATGTCTCCCCCTGCCCACTGCCACGACAGATTTCTCCAAACCTTACGGCGACTCTTTTCCTCAGCACTCCATACCCTGGCTCTTTGCACAGCTCCCCCGGAAACCCAATCGCCCAGCTCCGACAATGTCGCATGAAATAATGCCACACAACTTTGACATTGACTCTTTCATGCTGATACAATCAATTTTATCGAACATCCGGCGCTCTGCAGGCAGAAAAGCGAAGTACCAAAAAGGTTTTCTGCCAGCGGCAGGGCAAACGAAATTACAATTATTGACTATACGATTCCCAAAGAGGCGGTAATGGCCCGTGACAACACAAATAAAAATATGTCCAGCAAGCTGAAAAACACCCAATTCACCACAAAACTGTTTATTGCAATTGTTTTTATTTCTATCGCTTCAGTGGCCACCATTGCCGGAATTGCTATAAAAATGTCGCACGAAGGAATTAATCAGCTGGGCAAAACTGCTATTGCCAATACCTACCAGGCTGTCTTCGATACTATCAACATGTATGACAAAAGTGTGCGATGGAATTTAGAAGGCGATCTCCGGTTTTTCAATAAAGAAATTGCCACCAAAGGGGATGTCGAACTCGTATCGGCCAGCATGCTCAAGCAGACCATGGTCAACCAGCTTACTCAGGCCGCCACCACCAAAGAAATCCCTCGATTGGTTATCGGAGGAACCTACATCAACGGCAGCAACGACTTCGTAGACAGTATTGCCGCCACCACCGGGGCTTCAGCGGCTATTTTGCAACTGGTTGACGACAAGCTGCTGTGCATATCGAATACGGACAAGAATCCGGATGGCAATCGCGCGGTGGGTACCTATATGCCGTCTGACAGCCCCTTATATAAAACTATAATTGATGGAAAAATATTTCGCGATAAAGCTATTGTGGGCAACGACTGGTACCTTACGGCCTACGCCCCGCTCTATGACTGGGACGATAAACTGGCAGGGGCAATTTATGTTGGCCGACCTCTGCTGAATGCGGAGATCAAAGATTTTATCGCCAATGTGAAAATCGGCAAAGGGTACTTTTACATCTATCAGCAGGACGGGAAAATACTCCTCCACCCCACCCTTGACGCCGGCCAGAACCTCTTTGATATTACCCCGCAGCTAAACGACCAGCAAGACGGAACGCGCAGCTATACTGTCGGGGGAACCCAGCGTTTTTCCCATACCGCACTGATAAAACAATGGGATATGTATCTTGCGACAGATGTCGATGAAAACGACATCAACGGTGGGCTTGATCGTAAAATGCTGCGCACCAACATTATCGCCGGTTTTATTGTTGTTGTTGCCGGACTGCTTTTAACGATTATCCTGGTACGCTCCATCAATCGTCCCCTGCGGGAGCTCGCGGCAAAGAGCATCAGGGTCGGTGAGGGAGACTACACGATCAACTTCAGTTCTGACAACAAAGACGCCATCGGTCAGCTGACGAACGCACTTGGCATGATGGTCGATAAATCCAAGGAGATGATACAGGATATAGTCACGTCGTCATCAACGTTGGGGCAGGCATCACGACAATTACTGGACATTTCTGCACAGATGGTTGCCAGTGCAGACTCGACAGCAACAATCGCCGATGAGACATCGGACAATGCAGCAAATGCCTCGAGCAACATCGTTTCCATTTCAGCAGCTATGGAAGAATCGGCAACAAATCTTGAGGTTATAGCCTGTGCATCAGAAGAAATGGGGAACACTATCAAAGAGATTGCCGAAAACAGCTCTAAAGCCCGTCTTACTACGGAAAATGCTGTAGCCAGTGCCCAAAAATCTCACGCAGGCATTAAAGGCCTGGGAGAATCTGCCAGATCAATAGGGATATTTACCGAGACGATCACAGAAATTTCCGAGCAAACAAATCTTTTGGCCCTCAACGCAACTATTGAGGCTGCCCGAGCGGGTGAGGCGGGCAAGGGCTTTGCCGTAGTGGCAAATGAGATAAAAGAGCTGGCCAAACAAACTGCTGCGGCAACCAGTCAGATAAAATCGGCCATCACCGGCATCCAGTCACAAACCAGTCAAACAATTGTCGACATAGAAGGTATTTTAAAAATTATCAGTGAGGTAAATAATATTGTCGCATCTATTGTGACTGCAGTTGAAGAACAGGCAACAACGACTAATGAGATTGCCACGAATGTGAACCAGGCGTCCATGGGAATCAACGAAATCAATGAAAATGTCGCCACCAGCAGCCAGTTAACCAATTCGATGGCAGAGGGAGTGGGTCAGGTCAAGGCAAGATCAATGGAAGTAAAAGACAACAGTACAAAGGTGAACAGTTCGGCAACCGACCTGTCGGCATTATCTGAAAAACTGACACGACTTGTTGCCAAATTCAAAATTTAAGAGACCTTAGTGACTGTAAAGAGCATCGGCTGACGGGAAGAACCTCGTGAAAAAGCCAATTTTCGGTTATTATCTCCAGGAAAACAAGGAGCCGCGCCCAGAGGGAGGTACACATTTATTTATGACGAGTCATACCGAAAAAAAATGCCCGGAATGCGGGCAGAAATTACGATTTCCAAATGATATCGGCGGGATGCTTATGGCCTGCCCATCCTGCGGCAAGAAATTTTACTCGGATTTCAAGCTGGGAAAGGTTGGCGAAAGTGAACGACAGGGAAAAATCTCCGATATCTTTGAAATGCCCTCCAGAGTTATCGACCGCATTGGTCGATATTTTTCCTCCTGACCCTACCGGCCCAAGTCTCAGCTGAAGAATATTTTATTTATGCTTCACATTCAATACAGGTAAACTTATGGACATACTTCTCACTGACGACGAAATCCGGGTGCTTGGCTGTCTCATGGAAAAAGAAATGGCAACGCCTGATTATTACCCGCTTACCCTGAATGCCTTGACCAATGCCTGCAACCAGAAATCCAATCGGGAGCCAGTCGTCTCTTATGATGACGACACGGTAGTGTATGCGTTAAACGGCCTGAAAGAGCGTAAACTGATTCGCCAGAGCAACCTGAGCCGGGTGGCGAAATACGAGCAGATCTTCGCCGAGGAACTCAAACTGGTTCCCCGGGAGCAGGCAATCATCTGCATTCTGCTGGTTCGCGGCCCGCAGACCGTCGGCGAAATCCGCAGCCGAACCGAACGGCTGTATGCTTTTTCTGATCTTGACGAGGTCCAGAAAACCATAACCAACCTCGAAGACATGCAGCTGGTCACTGCTTTGCCCCGGCAACCGGGCCGTAAGGAAGCGCGGTATACGCATCTGTTAAGCGGCAAGCCACAGGAAAAGACTGTTACAACCATTCTCCGACCGAAAAATGACGACACACCACATGCGCGCGAGTCGATTGACCGCAGCGAAGAGCTGCAACAGCAGATAGACGAGCTGCGCCGGGAAATGCAGAGCCTCCATGAAGAGTTTACGACGTTCAAATCACAGTTTTAGTGACTTAGAAATAATTTTCTTGTGCTCTTTACAAGAAAATTATTTCGTGAAGGAACTTATCCCGCGACGCTTTTGGGCGGGATTAGTGATTTATCTCCCCACAGCACAGGAACTGAATAGAGCAGCTCTCAAGGGGGCACTGAACTGAGTACCCGTCAAGCGAGTATTAAAAAGAATCCCGGCTTATTTTCCGATACTTTCATAGCAACGAATAGTTAGGGAAGAATGGTCATTTACGGGCAGACTCTCGTTGACTGACGAGAAAGTTAAAACCATTCTCGCTATTTAATCACAGTTGCTCAATTGAAATTCCCGACATTATGGGTATATTGTCAGGTGGAAGATCTATCCGTGTTCCAAATGAGATGATGTCTCGCTATCATGCTTTTTTCTTAGTCTCTAAGGGAATCTTTTATGGGTCGAAAACATCTAGCTCTCACCAACAATATTGATCACCTCTCCATCCTTGATGAAAACGGCATACTCGATCTCGAGCTGGAGCCTGATATAACTAACGAAGCACACCTGAAAATGCTCCATGCCATGCTGCTTGGACGAAGATTCGACGAACGGATGCTCGATCTGCAGCGCCAGGGTCGAATCGGCACCTTCCCCCCTATCAAAGGCCAGGAAGCGGCCCAGATAGGAACCGTAGCACTGCTTCGCGACAGCGACTGGCTGGTGCCTGCCTTTCGGGAAACCGCCGCGGAAATCATGCGCGGCAGATCGATGGAAAGTGTCCTGCTCTACTACAACGGTTACAACGAAGGTACCATAATTGCCGAAAAGCAGCGGGATATGCCGATGTCGGTGCCGGTGGCCTCCCAGGTCCTCCATGCGGTCGGCCTTGGTCTCGCGGCGCAATACCGGAAGACCGATGAGGTTGTGATGACCTTTTTTGGCGACGGCGCCACCTCCGAGGGTGATTTCCACGAGGGGCTGAACTGCGCTGCGGTCTATCAGGCTCCGGTAATCTTTGTCTGCCAGAATAACCATTGGGCGATTTCCGTCCCCCTGGCCAGACAGACCCACTCCGAGACACTTGCCCAAAAGGCCATTGCCTACGGGATGCCCGGCATCCAGGTTGACGGCAACGATATTCTGGCGGTGCATACGGCGACCGCAGAAGCGGTTGACCGGGCCAGGTCCGGCGGCGGTCCGACGTTTATCGAATGCATCACCTATCGGGTCATGATGCATACCACCGCCGACGATCCCAAGAAGTATCGATCGGAAGAGGAGGTCGAAGCCTGGAAGAAAAAAGACCCTCTAATTCGCTATCAAAAGTATCTGCTGACAAAAGATATCGTCGCCCAGAACGATCTTGACGCTCTTGAGGCAAAAATCAAACAACAGATCCAGACCGCCATCGACCGGGCGGAGGAGCAGATGCAAAAGCTTGGCGAACCGCTGGCAATGTTCGACCATCTCTACGCAGAGTTGCCGGCGTCTCTTGCAAAACAGAGAGCGGAACTGGCCCACGAACTGGACGACATCGACAGGGAGGTTGACCATGGCTAAGATGACAATGGTTGAGGCTCTTAATCTGGCCCTGCGGCAGGAAATGGCCAGAGATGATTCGATACTCCTGCTCGGGCAGGATATCGGTCGTGACGGCGGCGTCTTCAGAGTGACCGACCACCTGCTAGACGAGTTCGGCAGTGAGCGGGTCATCGATACACCGCTGGCCGAAGCGGCCATTGTCGGCATGTCGGTGGGCATGGCGGTCTACGGTCTGAAACCGGTCTGTGAAATTCAATTTTCCGGTTTTTCCTACCAGAACTTTCATCAACTGGAAAACCACGCAGCCCGCATGCGCTGGCGAACGCAAGGCAGACTCTCCGTACCGATGGTCATGCGCGCCCCGTACGGCGGCGGTGTCCGGGCACTGGAACACCATTCGGAAAGCCGTGAAGCGTACTGGGCGCACACCCCCGGCTTGAAAATGGTCATCCCTTCCGGGCCGCGCAACGCGAGAGCCCTGCTGGTCAGTGCCATCCGCGATCCCGATCCGGTTATCTTTTATGAAGCAAAAGCCTTATACCGCGCCTTTCGCGAAGAAGTCCCGGAGGAGGAAGAAAGCCTGCCCATCGGCAAGGCACATATAGCCCGTGCGGGCGACGATCTGACCATTATCGCCTATGGCGCCATGCTCCGTCCGGTTCTTGAGGCTGCCGAGGAACTCCAGCAAACAGAAGGGATTGCGGCGGAAGTCATTGACCTTCTCACCCTTTCTCCGTTGGACGAAAGCCTGATGGTCGAATCGGTGAAAAAAACCGGCCGGGCGGTGGTCGTCCATGAGGCGCCCCGCAGTTTCGGCCCGGGCGCGGAAATCGTCACAAGGCTCATGGAAAGCGCTTTCTACTATCTGGAAGCGCCAATAGAAAGAGTCACCGGCTTTGATATCATCATCCCCTACTTCAGCAGAGAAAAAAGTTATCTGCCCAGCGTAAAGAGAATCAAGGCAGCTGCGCGCAAGACTTTCAATACATCAATATAGAACGTAATACGGAGCAACTATGACCACGTCTTTTCGGTTACCGGATCTTGGGGAAGGGGTGCATGAGGCAGAGATACTCGCTCTGCCTGTGACCATCGGCCAGGCTGTCGCGGAAGGTGACGTTATTATGGAGATCGAGACCGACAAGGCCGCGGTGGAGATCCCTTCTCCCTATACCGGAACGGTGCAGGAAATCATGGTGAAGGTTGGTGATATGGCCGTAGTCGGCGATGTGCTGATAACCTTTGCCGCCGATACGGTCCAGGATACTGCGCCGCCACCAGGTGACGGATCGCCACATCAAAAGGAGAAAGGAGCAAAACCCGCCGACCAGCAGCCAGCGGCCCAGGAACGAAAACGAAGCCCGGTCCCGGCCTCACCTTCCACCAGAAGACTGGCACGAGAACTGGATGTCGATCTGTATGCAGTGACACCTACCGGCGCCGGTGGTATTGTCACCAAAGAAGATGTCGAAGCCTACGCCAAAAAGAAACCGGCTCTTGATGCAACCGGCACAGTACCCGAACCTCCGGCACCGGCAGAACCGGCACCAGCTGAAGCCGCGCTCCCTTTACCAGTCGGGCGGACGACCCTGCCGGACTTCAGCAGATGGGGAAAAATAGAACGGCGGCCATTTCGATCGATCAGACGGGCAACGGCGGTCCAGATGACCAGTTCCTGGACCCAGATTCCCCATGTTCACTGCCAGGACGATGTCGATATCACCAAGCTGGAAGCCTTCCGGCAAAAACACAAGAGCGAAATCGAGGCAGCCGGTGGCAGGCTGACCATGACGCTCTTTGCCATCAAAGCGGTTGCCACCGCCCTGAAAAATTACCCTTATTTCAATGCCAGTCTTGACCTGCAGTCACAGGAAATCATTATCAAACGCTTTTTCAATATCGGGATCGCCGTGGACACCGAAAAAGGGTTGATGGTTCCGGTCATCAAAGATGTTGACCGCAAAAGTATCAAGGAACTGGCAGTTGAGGTGCACGGCGCTATTGAAAGAGTGCGGACAGGCACCCATAGTCGGGAAGAGATGCAGGGCGGCACCTTCACCATCACCAATGCCGGCGCCCTCGGCGGCAGTCATTTCTCTGCTATTATCAATCATCCGGAGGTGGCCATCCTCGGACTGGGGCAGGGGCGGATGCAGCCGGCAGTCATCACCGATGAGCGCGGCAGGCACGAGATCGTCCCCCGGCTGATTATGCCGATCGTCCTTTGTTTCGACCATCGGGTCGTCGACGGTGCCGACGCAGTACGTTTTCTACGGCTGGTGATCGATGCGCTGGAAGATCCCGACGAACTGCTCATGACCATGATATAAAACAGGTGCGGCTATGGTAATGGGCGATATGCAGATGAGCACCGACCTGCTGGTCATCGGTGGGGGTCCCGGCGGCTATGGGGCCGCATTTCGCGCGGCCGACCTCGGCCTCGATGTGATCATGGTCGATCCCCTTCCACGTCCGGGCGGGCTTTGCCTGCATAAAGGCTGTATCCCCTCAAAGACTTTCCTGCATGTGACCGAGCTGATTATCGATGCCGCCCGGGCGGAGAAAATGGGCATCAGTTTTGGCCGACCGAAAATCGATCTCGCCGCGATGCGGGCCTGGAAAGAACAGGTAATTGATTCGATAGCAAATAGTCTGCTTACCCTTGCCAGGCAGCGTGGAGTCCTGCTTGTCCAGGGTACGGCCCGGTTCGAAAGCTCAACCAGCGTACGGATTTCGGGAGCGGATATAAGCGGCGTCCGATTCAAGCATTGCATTATTGCTACCGGCTCCAGGCCGCTTGAGCTGTCGGGAACACCACGCATTGCCGGGGGCCGGATCATGGATTCCGCTGCCGCCCTCACCCTCCCTGATATTCCGAAAAATCTGCTGGTGGTGGGCGGCGGATATGTCGGCCTGGAACTTGGTTCCATCTATGCCGCACTCGGCTGCCAGGTCACCTTGCTGGAACGCGAAAACCGATTACTCGCCCAGGTCGACGCCGATCTGGTGCAGCCTGTGCAAAAGAGATTGTCCAGCCTGTTTGCCGATATCCGCTTCGGGGTGCAGGTGGACGCGCTGGAAGAACAAAGTGATGGGGTGACTGTCAGCTTGCCCCGGGACGGAAAAATCGAGCAGCACCAATTTGACCGGGCCCTCCTGGCCATCGGTCGAATTCCCAACAGCGGCGAGCTCGGCCTGGAGCAGACAGAGGTCCAGATCGACAGCCGCGGCTTTATCCAAATCGATGAGCAGCAGCAGACCACCGATGCCCGCATCTTCGCCGTCGGGGATGTGGTCGGGGGCGTAATGCTCGCCCATAAAGCAACCAGAGAAGGCAGAATAGCAGCCGAGGTGATCGCTGGCCAAAAATCCGGATTTGACGCCCGCGCTCTGCCGGCGGTGGTTTATACCGACCCACAGATCAGCTGGTGTGGCCTCACCGAACAGCAGGCAACTGCTGAGAACACGCCTTATGCCGTCCGCAAATTTCCATGGAAATACTCCAGCAGGGCCCAGACCATGGGCATAACCGACGGCTCCACCAAGTTGCTGACCGATCCGCAAACCGGCCGTATCCTCGGTGCCGGCATTGCCGGCCGCAATGCCGAAAGCCTGATCAGTGAAGCAGCCCTGGCCATTGAGATGGGCGCCCTGGCTGAAGATCTCGCACTCACCATCCATCCTCACCCGACTTTGTCGGAGACCGAAGCGGAGGCCGCAGAAATATTTGAAGGCAGCCCGACCCATATGCTGCCATCAAGGAAATAATGGCGCTGCCGGAAGAACTGGAATTGCCATCGATTGTCCCGTGGAATATAATAAAGAAAAGGCTTTTTATTTACGACGCAGCTGATCCCGAGGAGAAGCGGCAAGCACCCCTTTTTCCAGCATCGTTACACACGGAGGTTGTCTATGAAAATTGTGATTGTCGGAGGTGGTGCAATAGGCAGATTGTTTGGCTATTTCCTCCTCAAAGGCAACAATGAAATCACCCTCATCGATATTGACCAGAATACCCTGGGGGCCTTGCAGGAGAAAGGCATTGGCCTTATCGCCGATGACAACAAACATCCTGATGAGGCACAATCTTTTCCGGTAAAGGCCCTTTCCTCGGCTGACTCGCTCACTGAGGCGGATCTCGTTCTCCTTTTGGTGAAATCCCAGGACACCCTGAGCGCAGTCCAGGATGTCGCCCATCTTATTGGCGAATCCTGTCCTCTGCTCTGTATGCAGACCGGGCTTGGCAATCTGGAAGTTGCCGCCAAAATCGTGCCCAAAGAAAATATCATCATGGGCATCACCTTTATGTCCGGTACCGCGCTGAGTGACGCACGGGTAAGACAAGGCGGTGGCCTGGCCAGGACCTATATCGGCGAATTAAATGGCGCTTTCACCAAACGGCTGGAAAATATCAACCATGTTTTAAACCGCTGTGGCATCGAGACGCAAATGGTCAAGCGGATAATCGGCCGACTCTGGTGCAAGGTTATCACCTATTCCGCCATCAACCCGGTCTCGGCCATTCTCCAGGTGCCGAATGGTTCACTCACCTCGAAGATGGAATCAATCACCTTAATGAAACGGCTCCTCGATGAAGGCCGGGAGGTAGCCAAGAGCTGCTCTATCGAACTTGTCTATCCCGACCTGTACGAACTGCTCTTTGATGCATGCGAAAAAAGCGCCAACAATCTTTCTTCCATGCTGCAGGATATCCTGAATGAAGTGCCCACCGAGATCGACGCCCAGAACGGGGCGATCTGCCGGTATGCTGAAGAAAACGGAGTGAAGGTGCCGACCCACCAGACCATGGTGGAGCTGATTAAACTGCTCGAATGCTGGAAACCTGGAGTTGAGCAACAATGACAGCACGCTGAAAAGCAACGCCTGGTAACTTCAAAATGGGGAGGGGATGCTATGGCCGATTGGCACAATATTCTCATCGCGGTGGACGAGATGGATTCGTCACTCCGCGCAGTCAGGTATGTCGCACAGATTGCCAGAGACGTGAAAGCAGCGACAATTTGTCTCCTGCACGTCTATCCCGAACCGCCGCCGGATTATCACACAAAGGGCGGTATACTGGAAGAATATCAGGCCCAGCGTATAGTCAGGGCCGAACGTATCTTTGCCAGATGCCTGGAAATTCTGATTGCTGCCGACATTACCAGGGAGGCAGTCTATTGTACGACCCATATGGCAGAAGGCAAAACCATCAGCGACACCGTCCTCGAAGCACAACGTAAAGGACAATTCGGCACGGTAGTTACCGGCAAACGCGGCGTTTCCAAAGCTGAAGAGTTCCTGTTCGGCTCAATCTCCAATGCTCTTGCCAGACGATGCAATGATTTCACCACCTGGATAGTGGGGTGAGCCATGGTCGACTGGAATAAATTCCCTCCCCGTATCCTGCCCCTGCTCAAGAACCATAATGTCATGAAACACCAGCGTCGCCAGCCGACGATATTTGGCGATACGAGCGACTTTACCCGGATAGATTATGGCGATATCATCCATGTAGACAACAGGTATTTCCTGGTGGTGGGCTATACCAAAGAGGGTCGATTCGGCATTGAAGAACAACCGAAGCAATGGGTACCAAAGGTTTACGATCTGGAATCAGGGGAGAGGAAAATCCTCAAGCTGGTCTTCCACGAAAATTTTACCCTGACCCTTGGCCCCTTTAAGGTAACCTGCTATCGCCGACCGGAAAAAGAAGGTCGAGTGCTCGATCTGGTGCATGGTAATTTAATGTTTATGCAGGGCTACTCGGTTCTTGACGAGGCCGGCAATCTGGTCCGGATACTGGATATTATTCGGGGAACCCGGCTGGACACGGCAATTAGCCGGATAGACTGTGATCATGATACGTATATGGCAAGCTGGGTAGAGGATTTTCTGCGCCGCTTCCTCAGGTCGGTGGAGGCGATTATCCTGCTCCACAGCCATGGGTTCAAACATGGCGATATAAGAAGAGACCACATCCTCATCGACCAGCATGACGGACATTTTCGTTGGATAGATTTCGATTATGATTTTTATCTTCCCGAGCGCCCCTTCGCCCTCGACCTGATCGGCCTTGGCAACATTCTGCTGTATATCCTCGGTCGGAGAAACTTTCGACCGACCGACGTCCTGAACAATCCAGAAATGGGCGAAAAAGTTTTAGCAACCCTGAATACCGACGATCTCTCACTGATGTCAAGAGACAGGGTTTTCAATCTGCAAAAAATTTATCCCCGGCTGCCGAAATGTTTCAACGACATTCTCCTCCACTACAGCGCCGGCACCAGTGTCATGTATGATACGGTCACGGAGTTTTACGATGATCTGGCGGCAAGTATCGATCAGGTCTACGGTTGAGCGCAGCAGACAGATAGCCTGTCGACAAATCATTATTGCGGAGCTATAGTTGTCAGTGGAGTAGGTGTTTAACAGACGAACAGCTTTTCACTGATTCGCAGGTTTCAGCAGAGGGAGGTTACATGAATTCACATGAGATCTTGGCAACGGCCTTGCAATACGAAGAAAAAATCAGAGACTTTTACCGTTCAGCCGAAGAAACAATCGACGACACACGGGGCAAGGGGATCTTTCGCACCCTGGGCAACGACGAACAATCCCATGTCGATTTTATAGTCTACAGTCTCGAGCAGTTAAAAGCGAAGGGGACCATTGACACCAAACAGCTGGTGTCCTCGATCCCCACCTTAAAACAACTTGAATCGGGTATTGAGCGGCTGAAATCAGATATCCCCCATCATATGCTGGGAGATATCAAATCGGCACTGGCCAGCGCTTTGAAACTTGAAAAAGAAACGTCGGCTTTTTATCGGGATGCCTGCAGCAAAACCGAAGGCGATATTAAACGTGTCTTTGAAAAATTACTGGATATCGAAGACCGCCACGTTGATGTCGTGCAGATCGAACTGGATCATGCCCAGCACAACGGGGTGTGGTTCAATTTCCTCGAGGTGGATCTCGAAGCCTATTGACTTTGTGCCGGGCAAAAAAGCCGTTTTCCGCAGGCTTACTTGAGCGTCTCCTCCCTGAGATGATCCGGCATCCGCACCGCAACCACCCGTCCTTTGGCGGTAACAGCGTTGTCGACCAACACCCTGGCAAGGACAATGGTTTTTCTCCCTTTGATCTCGCTCACTGTTGCGCGAATCTCGATGGGCGGCCCGAGTGGGGTCGGCTTCAGATAGTCAACCTGCAATGATCCGGTAACATACCTGAATGCTGGCAACGTCCCGAGTTCGCGCCCTGCTTCCTTATATGCCGCAGCCGCGGCGGTACCAACGCAATGGCAGTCAATCAGCGAGGCAATCAAGCCACCATAGACATAGCCGGGAAAGGCCAGGTGAAACTCCTGGGGATGAAAGGTGGCAATTGCCTCATCCCCATCCCAAAAGCTGCTGATATGCAGGCCATGGGGGTTCTTCGGGCCGCAACCGTAACAGTGGCTGAGAGACTCCGGATAATAGTCCTGAAAAGATTTTGCAGTCATGGTTTCTCCTGAAAAATTGAAGGTGCTCTTCTTGATACATTGCCCCGCGAAGGGCAGATCTATTAAAAAAAATCAGGCAGATACGGCATCGCCCCCTGCTGTGAACAGACGTAGGCGGCAACCCTGTTGGCCTGCTCATTGATCTCGTCCAGCGGTAATCCCTGCAGATAACCGATCACTGCTGCAGCCGTGAACGAATCGCCGGCGCCAATCGTATCTTTTACCTGGGTGACGATACCCGGATGTTCCGAATAATTATGCGAAGTGAGGAGCAGGCTGCCCTTATCGCCTCTGGAAAATATCGCCATGGCGAGATCGTATCGCCCAAGAAGCACCTGCAGCCAGTTATCACTCGACCCCTGCAGCTTCAGCAAACCAGCGAGGACAGGCAGTTCCTCTTCGTTTAATTTCAGGATATCGGTCCGCACAAGAGAATTTTCCAGCACCAGCCTGGAATAAAAATCCTGGCGAAGATTGACATCAAAAACCCGCACCGTTCCCGGCCTGAGGCTATCGAGAAAATCGTAGATCACCTGGCGTGAATATTCGGACCGTTGGGCCAGCGAGCCAAAACATACCGCATCAAGGGTTTGTCGCAAAGCTGCAGCGTAGGCATTAATCAACAGATGGTCCCAGGCCAGATCGGCGGGAAAAAGATAACTGGCCTTCCCTTCTGTATCGAGTGCAACGGAAACATACCCGGTAGCATATTCGTCCGAGACGGCAATCGCCGCGGTATTGACGCCACGCTTTTGCAATTCGGCAAGGGCCTTTTCCCCGCGGGCGTCACGACCGACGGTCGTAATGGGAATACCCTTTGCCCCAAGGGCGGTAACGTGATAGGCGAAATTGACCGGCGCACCACCTATTACTTCGGCGTCCGGCAACACGTCCCAGAGAAGTTCGCCGATACCCGCTATGGTAAAGTTTTTCATTTTTTTTTCACCTGGCTATCCCAATGTTTTTTACGAGACTATTCACTGTTTCAGGCCATATTTCAAATACCAACTTGGTAATACAATAACACTCCCTGGGTAAAAACATAATATTTTCAACAAAACTTGCCCTCTCGCACCTTACGGTTGAAACGAGGCCGTGCGTTGCTTCCACCGGGTGCACCTGATCCGGACGACAGCGACACACTGTCCCCCGCGACTATTACCGCTTTGACATGTATCAACAAAAAACAGAACCGGTCGAGAGAAATACGCGGCATTGCCAGACAGGAAAAACGTAATTAAACTATAAATCAAGATGTTGCAGGACATTCTCTCTCACTGAATCCCTGAGCCGGCGCCCCACCTGCCCATGAATTTGCAATTACTTTCGTTGCATGTTAAAAAAATAATTGTATTCCTGAATTTTTAGTTTATATAGTCGATTTTCAACTCCCCCAATCCCGTTTCCGGGATTGCCGGGGCACTTCTCAATCTCTATGTATCTGGAGTCTCGGAAATGTTATATCCCCCTGAACTAGGCGATGATCCATTGTTTCCTCGTGCTGAGGATTTTTCCATTGTTTTTAAGGACAAAGAAACCGGTATGGGAGTAATCACCTACCGCTCCTTTAAAAAGGGTGAGCTTATGGCCAGGATTGCCAGACAATCAGTGCCCGATCTCAGACAACACACCCTGCAGTTAACGAAAACAAGTCATAATTTCGACCCTTATTTTTCCGGATATTTTCTGCATTCCTGCGCACCGAACGTCTCTGTCGACATGATAAAAATGACCGTAACGGCACTGCAGGATATTGAGGCGGACAGCTATCTCTATATGGATTATGCCGAAACAGAAGACTATCTTTTCAAACAGTTCCCCTGCTCCTGCGGGGCGGAAAACTGCCGCGGCTGGATCACCGGCCGACTGGAATTACCCTATCAAAAACCAGCATCGGACAGCAAAACGGACATCGCCCTGCCAAAACACGCAGGATGTTCGCTGTAGGCTGATGAAAGAGCAGCATGCCTCTGTCTGGTGGCAAAGAGCTGATCTTTGCTACCAGCAGCAACATCTTCAGTTTGCTGGACGTCCGGTTGCCGATCTGGCCAGACAGTTCGGCACTCCCGCCTTTGTTTACTCGGCACAACGGGTCAGAGACAACATTCTGCGGGTTAAAAATGCCTTACTGACAATCGGTGGCCAGCAACAGCACCGATTGTTCTACGCCATGAAAGCCAACCGGTTTGCCCCCCTTCTGACGTTTCTCAAACAGTCCGGACTTTGCGGCATAGATGCCTGTTCGCCGTCTGAAGTGGAACATGCTCTCGGCTGCGGTTTTTCCGCAAAGGATATATCCTTTACCGCAACAAGCCTTTCGCCGCAGGATTTCGACGCATTGGCACGCTATGATGGCCTTTTGTTCAACGCCGATTCCCTGCATTCAATTCGTGAGTGGGGCAGGCGAAAACCGGGATCGGAGATAGGCATTCGTATCAACCCAGCGGCAGGGGTGAGTCGGGCAAGTAACGAGTTGCTGCAGTATGCCGGTCCGCTTACCACCAAATTCGGCGTTTACCAGGAACAGTTTCCGGAAGCCATGGCTGTCGCAGCATCACATGGACTGACGATTAGCAGGATTCATTTCCATACCGGATGCGGCTATCTGACCGAGCAGTTGCCCCAGTGGCAGGCTGTTCTGCAGAAATGCCTGTGGTTCGTCGAGCAGGTGCCGACCGTGCAACGGGTCAATATCGGCGGCGGACTCGGCGTTCCGCACGTCGCCTCGGATCAGCCGCTCGATCTTAAAAAATGGGCAGAGATCATCAAGGAAAATTTTACCGATCGCCACCTGGCGGTTGACATAGAACCTGGCGATTACCTTGCAAAAGATGCCGGGATTCTGTTGCTGGGCATCACCTTTCTTGAGCAGAAACAGCAGACGCATTTTATCGGCGTGGATGGTGGTTTCAACATTGCACCTGAACCGGCCTACTATAAACTGCCGTTTCAGCCGGTATCACTTGTAGAAGGTGCATCGGATAGGCAGAGTCCATTTCATGTCGCCGGAAACATCAATGAAGCCCTCGATGTCTGGTATGAAAATATTCTGCTTCCCGATATGGCAGACCAGAAATATATTGCTCTCATCAATGCCGGCGCTTATTCTGCCTCCATGGCGTCGAATCACTGCATGCGTGGTCACCTCAGGGAATTTCTGCTGTTGCCATAAATTCCGCTGCTGCACTCCTGCCTGACCCGGGATAAACACATTGAAAACGGTGTCCATTGCTGCTACGTTCCATCCAAACAATGAGATTGACTTTTATCGACGACAGGGTACCTTCCGTTTTTTCAACCACACCTGGAGGCAGATATGAAACTCAGATATTTTTCTCATTCTTCATTTCAGATTACCACCGACGACGGTCAGGTTCTCCTCATTGATCCTTTTCTCGACGACAACCCGACGTCGCCGGTGCAGTCGGCTGAGCTTACCGCTGATTTCATAATCCTGACCCATGCGCATGGAGATCATGTCGGCGATGCATTTAAAATCGCCAAGCGGACCGATCCACTCTTTATCTGTGTCAACGAACTTGCCAACTACTGTATCGGCAAAGGATTCCGGGCGCATAACATGCATATTGGCGGCTCGCATCTGTTCGAATTCGGCAGACTAAAATTCACTATCGCCCACCATGGCTCGATGACCCCCGACAACACGTATGGCGGGGAACCTGCGGGGGTAGTTTTAAGCATCGACCATAAAGTATTGTATCACACCGGTGATACTGGTCTTTTTTACGATATGAAACTGATCGGCGAAATGACCCCGCTCGATTATATGCTGCTGCCGATAGGCGACAATTTCACCATGGGCATAACGGATGCGGTGAAAGCCGTGGAACTGGCCAACCCGGGGATAGCAATTCCCATGCACTACAACACTTTTCCCGTCATTGGAGCAGATCCGAACGAATTTAAAAAACAGGTGGAGACAATCGGCAAAAAAGCCATTGTGATGGAATTTGGTCAGGAAATCGAGTTGTAGTACCCTGGGGATCAGCCCCCTGATCCCGGAAGCCTTAGGCCACCATGCTCTGCCTCTTCGCGCCTCGCTCTTTACCACATTTCTGTGTATATTGTTTGGCGCCAATGCGGTGGCGATCAAGATCAGCCTGACCGGGCTGGGCGTGTTTACCAATGCGGGAATGCGTTTTGGCATCGCCGCATTGGTCATTTATTTATGGGCGCGATACACTGGCAAACCGCTGGCCGTAAAGAGGAACCAGGTCCATCAACTGGTCATTCTGGCAATGTTCTTTTTTGTCCAGCTGTCGCTCTTTTATTTCGGACAGAACAAAACCACCGCCTCCCACGGAACCTTGATCACCAATGTTCTCCCTTTTGTGGTAATGATCCTGGCCCATTATTGTATCCCGGGAGACACAATCAACCTGAGGAAGGTATCCGGACTTGTGCTCGGCTTTGCCGGCGTGCTGGTGCTGTTTTTTGACCATACGGTTCTCACCGGGGATGCCTTACGGGGTGATCTGTTTATTCTTCTTGCAGTCCTGGTCTGGGGTTGTCATGTTGTATATATGAAAAAGGTTATTGAAGGATTTCACCCGATCCAGGTCACTCTCTACCCGGTATCCCTGGCGGCACCGCTGTTTTTGCTGAGCGGATTTCTCTGGGATGGCGAAATGGTCCGATTTATCGATGCTTCGATTATCAAGGCAATGCTGTACCAAACCCTGGTCACCGCAGCCTTCGGCTTTGTGGCCTGGAATACCATGATTCAAAAATTTGGCGCTACGGCACTGCATTCTTTTGTGTTTATCATGCCTGTGTCAGGCGTTTTCCTGGGTGTCACCCTCCTGGGGGAACCCGTCACCGCCAATCTCATATGTGCCATTGTCCTTGTGGTAAGCGGACTCATTGTGGTCAACAGGGTGAGTCGAAACCGACTGCCTCGCTAAATACTCGTAAAAATTATGAAAAAATTACCTCTTTTGCTTGCGTTCTTTGCTCTCGTGGCAGCCGCCGTTGTACTCCTCGCAGTACCGTATGTACTCAAACTGGACGGACAGGTCACCAGCTGGTTTGAAGGAAAACGCTGGGAACTTCCCGCGCGGATCTATGCCCGGCCGTTGGAATTGTATGCCGGCAAGACAATAACGGTCGGAGCCCTGAAAGAGGAACTGGACCAGTTGCACTACAGCAAAGAAAACACCCCTGAAAAACCCGGGGAATACAGCATTAAGGGCAATCAGATTGCCATTTACAGCCGCACGTTTCCGTTTCCCGATGCTCTCCAGCCGGCGACCCTGGTCAAACTGACGATCCATGACAACACCATCGCCACCCTTGCCAGCCCCAACAGCAAAGAAATGGTGAGCATGTTCCGTCTGGAGCCGGTTCAGTTCGCCTCCATCTACCCGACCCAGAATGAAGACCGGCTGTTGATAAAGTTGACGGATGCCCCGGAGTTACTGATAAAAATGCTGCTGCTGATAGAAGATAGAAATTTCTATTCGCACCTGGGAATCAGGCCTACCGCTATCCTCCGTGCGGCCCTGGCCAACCTGCGGGCCGGAAGGACCGTGCAGGGCGGCAGCACCCTGACCCAGCAGCTGGTAAAAAACATATTTCTCAGCAGCGAACAGACCCTGCTCCGCAAGGCAAACGAAGCCATCATGGCCCTGCTGCTTGAATACCACTACAGTAAGGACGAAATTCTTGAAACGTACCTGAACGAAGTCTACCTCGGCCAGGACGGCAACAGGGCAATACATGGGTTTGGCTTGGCCAGCCGGTTCTATTTTGGCCGCGATCTTGGCCAGTTGAACCCGGATCAGCTCGCGCTGCTGGTCGGCATGGTCAGGGGAGCATCCTACTACAATCCCAGACATCAATCCGAAAGAGCGCTGTCACGACGCAATCAAATCATCGACACCCTCGCCTCGGCACAACTTATCAGCCCCGAACAAGACGCGCAGATGAAAAAAAAGCCCCTGGCGGTAACGCCGGAATCTCCATCCGGCGTTACTCCCTATCCGGCGTTTCTGGAACTGGTGCGTCGACAACTGGCACGTGACTATAAAGATGAGGACCTGCGGAGTGAAGGATTATCGATTTTCACAACCCTCGATCCCGTTATCCAGCACCGGGCTGAAGACGACCTTGCCAGTGAACTCGCCGCTATCGAGAAACGACGAGGCATCAAAAAGAAGAGCAGCCTGCAGGGAGCTCTGGTCATCGCTTCGGTAGACCAGGGTGAGGTTGTCGCTGTAGTCGGGGATCGCGCCCCGCGGCAGGCAGGTTTTAACCGGGCACTCGATATGAAAAGACCGATTGGCTCCATAGTCAAACCGGCAGTTTACCTGACAGCCCTGGCCCGCCCCCAATCGTATAACCTGCTGACAACCGTCTCCGATACGCCAATTACAGTACCGATTGCCGGCGGAAAGGACTGGCAGCCGGAAAACTACGATCACCTGTCCCATGGTCCACTGCCGCTGATGCAGGCACTGATCCATTCGTACAATCTTGCCACGGTGCAACTGGGTATGGCCCTGGGCCTTGATGCGGTGGTCGGCACCCTGAAAAACCTCGGCATACAGGAAGAAATCAATGCCTACCCCTCGCTGCTGCTGGGAGCGGTTGAACTGCCGCCTATCGAGGTACTGCAGATGTACCAGACAATTGCCGCCGGCGGGTACCAGACGCCTTTGCGGGCTATTCTGGCAGTGACCGATCAGCACAATGCCACCCTGCAGCGCTATCCACTGACCGTCGAGCAAACCGTAGATCCCGGTGCTGTCTTCTGTCTGACCAACGCCCTGCAGGCTGTCACCACCTCAGGCACCGCCAGCTCGCTGCAACGCCTGTTGCCGCCAGGACTTACCGTAGCCGGCAAAACCGGTACCACTGATAATCTACGCGATTCCTGGTTTGCCGGTTTCAGCGGCATGCACGTTGCCGTGGCCTGGGTGGGACGCGACGATAATACGCCAACCGGTCTGACCGGGGCAACCGGCGCTCTCGGAGTATGGGCCAAGGTCATGGCCGGCATGAATACCAGCCCGCTGCAGCTGCAGTCACCTGAGAATATCCGCTGGTATTATGCAGATATTGATGCCGGCACAATCTACAATCAACAATGTGCCGTGAGCGGCCAGATAATTTTGCCGTTTATCCGCGACGGAGTTCTGCCCGAGGTGGTGAACTGCAACCGGCCGCGCCACAAAAACAGTCTGGAAAAAACTGTCGAAAAAGGGTTAAATAACATCTTTAACATTTTCCAGTAAAAATAAGCGGAATAGTCTCCCGTTCAGCACCACTCGACACTCATTTTACCGGTGAACTGCGATGAACAACACCATCAAAACAACGTGCAAACTTTTATACGCAGGGCTGTTAAGCGCCCTGCTCTTTCAGGGTTGCGCAGTCTACACCCCAAAGCAGCCGGTCTACTATCCGCCGCCCCCGCCGCAAAAAGAGACGAAACAACCAGTCCCGCAACCAGTCCCGCAACCAATCCCCGTCCCCGAACCAGTGCCGGTCCCGGAAGCGGCACCAACGCGAGAAACCCCGCAACAGATCAGCCCCATTGCCGCTAATTTCAGCCGCCAGGCAAATGAACAGATCCGTCAGGGCAGATCCGATCTTGCCGCAGCGACTCTGGAAAGGGGGCTGCGCATAGCCCCGAAAGAGGCCGTGCTCTGGTCACAGCTCGCAGAAATTAAACTACAGCAACAGCAATATCTGCAGGCCCGCTCACTCGCCGCCAAATCCAACTCCCTGGCTGGTTCGAATACAACGATAATAGATAAAAATCACTGGATAATAACTGAGGCACTGAGAAGAGCGGCCAGACAATAACCGCCCGGACAACATTGAGTCGTTCCATCCTCCAGATTTTTTCTGGAGGATGGGGCGAATGTCTAATCCGCAAGAAGTTTAAAGGAAAGCTTCACCCGTGCCCGAAAAAAAGCCGGCTTGTCGTCTTCAACTTTCATATCCAGGGTGACAACTTCGGCGATACGCAGGTCACGCAGGCTCATGCCGGCCGATTTGACTGCGTTTTGGGTAGCGTCTTCCCATGATGTTGGGCTTGATCCGACCATTTCAATGATTTTGTACACACTCTTAGACATGGCTTTGCTCCTTGGTTAAGGTTTTGCAGAAGACTACTGATTGGCGATGCGCCGTGCTGCCTGAAGCAACATCGCTTACTCTCAAGTAACTCTATACCATTGCTAATGAACGTACTACATTCTGCCGAGGATACGATCTGTTGCCGAAAGAACATACCGGCTTGAACGTCGGGACATGGAAAATGGGTTTATACAACAGACCTTTGTGTTACTGTAATACTTAGTTGCATAAATTTGAAGATCAAATTTCCATTGTTGTATTGAATAGTAAAAAACAGCACTCGTCGAAAAAGCCACACAAACACATTACACGCTCACAAGCCTTGCTCCAGGAAACTATTTTTATGCGCAACAACGACATCTTACGCCGAATTCGCTATACCTTCAATTTTACCGATTCGAAGATGATCGCACTCTTTGGCCTGGCCGACTATCCAGTCACCCGGGCGCAGCTCAGCGATTGGTTGAAAAAAGAGGATGATCCGGCCTTTAAAAACTGCGGCGACATGCAGCTGGCCGCTTTCCTCAACGGCCTCATCAACGATAGGCGGGGCAAAAAAGAAGGGCCGCAACCCAGGCCGGAAAAAAGGATAAATAACAATATTATTCTCCGGAAATTAAAAATTGCCTTCAACCTCAAAGACGATGATATCCTCAACATTCTGGCTGGTGCCGAACTTCCCATGAGCAAACACGAGCTCAGTGCTTTTTTTCGAAAACCGGAGCATAAAAATTATCGCAGCTGCAAGGATCAGATCCTGCGCAATTTCCTGCAGGGATTGCAGCACACATATCGTCCGGAGGATCAGCAGCCAGAGCCGCAGTTCACCTGGAAGTAATGTCTGATGTCCGCAAAAGGCCTGTTTTCTTTCACCTTGGTCCTGGAACAGTTCCTTTGGGTGTAAAAAAGCGTCTCGAAGTTTACGCTTCTTGGAACTCTGCACGTTTCTTGCGAGCCATTCTGCGGGGCAATTTTAGTTTTTTATGTCGCCACTGTTTTTTATTTGCTTGCTTAATCGCATAAAGAGTGTATAGTGTCGCTCATTGAAACACATTAAGTAGGAGCAATTCCCTTCAGGTAGTCCTCGTTAACCTCGTTGTTACCCCAAGCGTCGTTCGTTGCCGTCGAAGCACATGCTGATTACTTAAAACAGTATGGCTTATTGTATCTTGAGTGCAGGCATAATTTCTATTTACAGAGTTCTCATTGAAGAGAACAGAACTCACCCAAGATCTCTGAGCAGAAAAATTCAAAGCGTCGAGATGTGCGTGCGGCGACCAGGAGAAAATCCCTCGTCCGCACAACAAAATCCTGAAAAACAAATTATTTACCGACGGATCTAAAAGGATTCGCCGATCGAGAAACCAGGGATACGCCCCGGCATCTCACCACGAAATACAATGGAGTATTATGAGTTTTAACGAATTTCAGTTTCACCCCAAGATAAACGCCGGCATTGCTGCCTGCGGCTATACCGCGCCCACCCCCATTCAGAAAGAAGCTATCCCATCGATCCTTGCCGGCCATGACATGCTTGGCCTGGCGCAAACCGGCACCGGCAAGACCGCAGCCTTTGTTCTCCCCATCCTGCAGCGCCTGCAGGAAGGACCGCGTAAGATAGTACGGGCATTGATTGTCGCTCCCACCAGAGAACTGGCAGAGCAGATTCATACCAACATCTGCCAGATGGGCAAACAGACCGGTCTGCGCAGCGTCGTTGTTTACGGCGGTGTTGGAAAACAGCCGCAAATCAGCAAAATTCGCTCCGGTGCAGAAATTGTCGTCGCCTGCCCCGGTCGCCTGCTCGATCTGCTCAATGATAAGGCTTTCAACCTGAGAGCGGTTGAAGTACTGGTTTTAGATGAAGCCGATCATATGTTCGACAAGGGTTTTCTGCCGGATATTAGACGGATAATCAAACAGCTGCCGACGAAACGGCAATCGCTGGTTTTTTCCGCAACGATGCCCCAGGAAATTCGTCACCTGGCAGAAGAAATTCTGTATAAGCCGGTGACCGTGCAGATCAACCATACCCTGCCCGCCCCGACCATTTCCCATGTGCTCTATCAGGTGGCCAAAGCAAAGAAGACATCTTTGCTGAAAAACATCATTGAGGAACGGGACATGGCCTGTACGCTGATCTTCACCCGCACCAAATACAAAGCCAAGAGTCTGGCCCTGGTGCTGGAAAAGGCCGGGTTCAACGCCACCTCGCTGCAGGGAAATCTCTCCCAGCAGAAACGGCAGCAGGCGATGGACGGCTTTCGCGACGGCACCTATAAAATAATGGTGGCAACCGATATCGCCGCCCGCGGTATCGATGTACTTGGCATTTCCCATGTAATCAACTATGATGTGCCGGACACCGCCGAAACATACACGCACCGCACCGGCCGCACCGGTCGGGCCACCCGAAGCGGGCAGGCTTTGACCTTTGCCGATCGCGAAGATGATAAGATGGTTTCTCTCATCGAACGCACTCTCGGCAAAAAAATGATCCGAGAGACAACTCCTGATCATTTTGCAGCGCCGACCGTCGAAGAAGTGGCCGTTGAAAACAGAAGGGACAATTATTCCCGACCGCGGCCGACAGGCAAGAAACCGGCAACGGCCAACCATGGCAAAAGCCGGCGCAGCAAGGCGTGCTCATTTGATTTCGGAACGAGCAAACCAGTAGTAAGATAATCTAATTTGTCTGGATAATCCAGACGTCCAGTCGAAGTATCACAGTGATAGTTCGGCTACATAAAAAAGGGTTCCCAAGGAACCCAGCAAAGAGGAGTAGTACAAGATGGCTGAAGGAACAGTGAAGTGGTTTAATGATTCGAAAGGTTTTGGTTTTATTGAGCAGGATGGCGGCAATGATGTCTTCGTGCATCATTCGGCAATTCAAGCTCAGGGCTTCAAATCTCTCGAAGAAGGTGCTCGAGTGACCTTCGAGGTTGTTGACGGCCCCAAAGGCCCTGCTGCTGCGAACGTTGTCCAGCAGTAACAACCGAGTTTGACCACAAAAAGCCTCCGCACTTCTGCGGGGGCTTTTTTTATTTCAATTCAAGACGAACACTAACCACTATAAAGGAGAGAGTCTTGGCCAGAACGAACTATTCATACGAGAAACGACAAAAAGAAATCGCCAAAAAAAAGAAAAAAGAAGATAAAAAAGCACGCAAGCAGGAGAAACAGGTTGAGCCTGACGAGACCAAAGAAACTCCTTTACCCGAAGAAGAATAACCCTTAAACGCCTGCAATTTTTTCCAGTACATTCCACGCCATGGGAAGTATCCTGTTGGCTTTTTAACGAGGACACCATCATGATTACCGCATCCAATATCGCACTCTCCTATGGCAAGAGAATCATCTTCCAAGACGTCAATATTAAGTTCACCCCCGGCAACTGCTACGGGCTGATCGGCGCCAACGGTGCCGGCAAGTCCACCTTTCTCAAAATCCTGGCAGGACAGCTTGATCCCGACCGGGGGGAAATAAGCAAAGGACCGGGTCAGCGCATCGCCATGCTGAATCAGGACCAGTTCGCCTTTGACGAATACACTGTTTTCAACACCGTGATCATGGGCCACAAGAAGCTGTACAAGATCATGGCCGCTCGTGAAGCTATTTATGCCAAGACCGATTTCACTGAAGAAGATGGTATTCTGTCCGGCGAGCTGGAAGTCAAGTTCGGTGAAATGAATGGCTATGAGGCCGAAGCAGAAGCATCAGTGCTACTCAAAGGTCTCGGTATCCCGGAAGAGCTGCGGCAGAAAAAAATGAAGGAGCTCGACGGCAGCGACAAGGTACGGGTACTGCTCGCCCAGGCCCTGTTCGGCAACCCCGGCATCCTGCTCCTGGACGAACCGACCAACCAACTGGATCTGAAGACCATCAACTGGCTTGAGGATTTTCTTTCCCGCTTCAACAATACCGTGATCATAGTCTCCCATGATCGCCATTTCCTCAATCAGGTCTGCACCCATATGGCGGATATCGATTTCGGCAAAATTGAGGTGTACGTCGGCAACTATGATTTCTGGTATGAAGCCAGCCAGCTCCATTTCCGGCAAAAAGAGACCGAAAGCAAGAAGGTCAAGGCCAAAGCCGAAGAGCTGAAAGAGTTCATCAGACGCTTCAGCTCCAATGCATCGAAGGCAAAACAGGCAACATCGCGGAAAAAACTGCTGGAAAAATTGACCATCGACAATATGCCCAACTCATCACGAAAATATCCCTATATCGTCTTCAAGCCGGAACGGCCCTGCGGCGACATCATTCTGGAGATTGACGGACTGAGTAAAGAGGTCGAAGGCGTGTCCATGTTTAAAGACCTGACGCTTACCGTTAATAAAGGTGACAAAATTGCCTTTATCGGCCCGAACAGCCTTGCCAAGACGACGCTCTTTCAGGTTCTTGCCGGAGAACTTGAACCGGATGCAGGCAGCTTCCGCTGGGGGGTAACCATAAAAAACGCCTACTTTCCCAAAGAGAACAATTCCTATTTTGACAATGACCAACTGGATCTGGTCGGCTGGCTGCGTCAGTTTTCGCCACCGAAAACCGACGAGAGCTTTATCCGGGGTTTCCTGGGCAAAATGCTTTTTTCCGGAGAAGAGGCAACAAAAAAGACCTCCGTTCTTTCCGGTGGAGAACGGGTACGCTGCATGCTCTCGAAAATGATGCTCGCCGACGCCAATGTCCTGATTCTCGACGAGCCGACCAACCATCTGGATCTTGAGTCGATCACCTCTCTGAATAATGGGCTGATGGCTTTTTCGGAGGTGGTGCTCTTTGCCTCCCACGACCATCAGTTTGTCTCCACCGTAGCCAACAGAATTGTCGAGATCACCCTGGATGGAATAATTGACAAGATGATGAACTTCGACGAGTACCTGGAGATGAAGGAAGCAAGCTTATCGGAAGACAACGCGTCTCTTGACCAGGTAGCGGCTTAATGAAATGACCTTTGCGTCACCCGATCCGGCAGACAGCAAATGCAGCCGGACCGGGTGCAGAAAAGACCAGGCTCACTTCTTTTTGTCTTTCTTGTCTTTCTTAGCTTTTTTAGCTTTCTTCTCTTTTTTACCTTTTTTATCCTCTACTGTGTGACAACTCGATTCCCCGCAGCATTCTTTTTTGGAATCTTTTTTCTTCTTATCCTTCTTGTCTTTTTTTTCTTTCTTTTCTTCCTTTTCTTTCTTATCAGCCATCCTGCTTCTCCTTGTTGTGAGATAAGTTAGCCATCCTGCCTGACTGGCCTGCGTGGTCCATTAGGACCTGTCATCATCAAAGTGCGTATTGTCAAGAAAGATAGCATCGTATAACTTTATACTCTGTGGTAAATATACCAGAGTGCAGTCTTCTGTTTGCGTTCATCTGCGCGGGGAGACAATGTCCTCACACTTTTCTTCGCTAACCTTACACCACCAGGAGGTTATGATGCCGATTATCACCATTTCCCGCGGGAGTTATTATCACGGTAAGTCAATAGCCGAAAAACTGGCTAAAAGATTAGGATACTCCTGTTTTTCCCGGGATCAGATCCTGGAAAACCTGGACAAATTTCATCTCCCGGAAATTAAGCTGGTCCGAGGTCTTAACGACGCTTTTTCCGTGCTGGATCGTTTCCCTCATGGCAAAAAACGTTTCAAGACGGCCATTCGATCCGCAATTCTGCAGCATTTTCTGCATCGCAACGTCATCTACCATGGTCTGTTGGGACATCATTTTGTCAACAATATATCGCATGTCCTGAAGGTAAGAATCATCGCCGATACGGATAAAAGAGTCGCCGACGAGATGGCACGGGAAAACATTTCCGAAGAAAAGGCCCGATACACGCTGAAAAAAGATGATGATGAACGACGCAAGTGGGGCATGTTCCTGTATGGCATAGACCTAATGGACCCCGCGATGTACAATATGACTCTGCGCATCGGTCATTTGTCCGAAGACGAGGCGGTGGATCTTATCGCCAACGCGGTAAGTCTGCCATCCTTTCAGGAAACGAAGGAATCAAAAGAAGCTCTGGCCAATTCCGCGCTGCATGCCCTGGTCAGTGATAAACTCTTTGATTTCCCCAATGCAGTTGTGGTTGCACAAAGAGGGGCGGTGGTCATTTCCCTGAAGGTACCCGAAGACCAGCAATCGGTTATTCGCGAGCGTATTCAAGAGATGCTGACAAACGTTGACGGCATGAACGAGTTGACCATTCGATTCGACACTTATTTTTAGTGAATGAGAAATAAGTTACTTGTGCTTTTTACCAGTAACTTATTTCGTGAATGAACTTATCCCGCAAATCTTTTAGGCGGGATGTGATGAATTATTGTGTGAATAACCATATCCCCCCTGATAGAGTGTGAAAAAACCGGCAGTTGCCACCGTCTCATCCCCACCCCGCTTCTCTAACTGAATGGGACGAAAATATTTTTGACCCGCTCAATAAACTGCCGGGCAAAAGAGATGAAATTGACATCCACCGGCAAACCATCAATACTTTCTTCCGGTGGAATTGGCTCCAGCGGGGTGAAGTGCACAATGACCATTCGTTGGCGTCCCAGCATCGGAGTCAAGGTAAGCCGGCAATCGTCCGGTTATACGGGGATTATACTGCTCGCGTCCCTTAATTACTTTCCCCGATGGAAAAACGACATCCACTCTTTCACCAAGCTGAACACCTGCACGATGGTTTGGCGAAAGAGATGATGCTCTAATCTGTTTATCCTGATGGGCAACAGCTATCAGCTCCTCCCCCTTTGGCAAAACCTGCCCCTGCGCCACATTTATTTCTGTTACCTGGCCTGGGGAAGTGGAATACACTGAGAGACGCATTTTCTCCTGCTCCAACTGCGCTATTCTTTCTTGCAGTTGACGATACTCCAGCATTTTCCTTATTTTTTCCGGGCTGCGTTATTGCCACTCTGCCCATTGGCTCAGGGCATGTTCAGCACTATTGAGCTGGAGCCGAGCGCCATTGAGTTGCGAGAACGCTGTTTTTTCTCGGCAATGGTTGCAGCACCCCGCTGAAAAAGAAAAGAAATGTTTTTCCGAGCCAGCCAGCGGATAAGCGTGTGCTGCCGGTAAGCAAACAAGTTCAGATTCTATCTTTTGATCTTCTAACGTTATCAGCTTATCCCCAGTTTCTATCTGCTGTCCTCTTTCGATGTGTCACTGCATCATTAGCCAGTCATCAACCTGCTCGGAAAAACCGATAGTCAGCTCAACGAACGGACAATGAGAGATGCCAGCAGAATCGTAGATCACTTCTCAGAAAAATACCTAACATTATCATGGCAATGGTGCATGACCTGGCTGGCAATATCCTGTTGCCAAGAGACTCAATGAAGGTTTAAAAAATTCTGGATCCCGGTGAAAATGATCTGGGCCGCAATGGCGGAAACAAAGAGACCGGTAATCTTTGGCAGGATAACCAATCCCTGCTCGCCGATCAGGCGTTTCATAATGGTTGACAGGTAGAGGATTATTCCCAGGCTCACGACGGCAAGAAAGAGAGCAGCGCCGATGATGAGTTTGTCCATGACGGAACTGGCTTCCGCCCCCATGACCAGGAGCACACCGATGACACCAGGGCCGACAGTCATGGGCATCGCCAGGGGAACAACCGCGATATCATGGTTGCTTGCCTGGCCAGCAGTGTCGTCGTCACCCGAAAGCATGGAGAGGGCTGAGAGGAACAGAATAGTGCCAGCACCTATCCGGAAGGCGTCCAGAGTAATGCCAAACAATTCAAAGATATATTTGCCAAAGAGATAGATCACAAACGAACTGATCATCACCGCAATTGTCACCTTCAGCGCAATCCGCTTCTTTTCAAAGTCCTGGAAGTCGCGGGTGAGGGAAAGAAATGCCGAAAGGACGAAGAACGGGGTAAGAATAAAGAAAATCTTTAAATAATAGTTAACAAATGTCTGCAGTTCCAAACCGTATTACCTTAAATTATCGTGTTATCAGGGAGCTGCGTCTTATAGTCAACAACACCTTGACGGTGAAGCTAAAATTGCTGCCCAAAAATCCCCAAGTTAAGTAAAGTAACGTGCCATACCAGAGAATCAAGTAGTATAGAGAGAAATCTGCCGATGTCTAATAGAAAATTAACCACGAGCCTCAGCACATGACTGTATTCGACTTAACCCATCCAATAGCACAGAACATGCCGGTGTATCCTGGCACAGAGCCACCAACAATCACAACTGAATGTTCTATTGACGAGGTAGGTTTTCTTGAAAAGAAGATCACCATGTACTCACATACCGGAACACATGTTGATGCTCCCACCCATCTGCTGAAAAACCACAACACCCTGGATATGCTGAAAATAGATCACTTCTACGGCTCAGCCTTCTTGTTACACCACGATGATTCCACGGTGAAATCTATCGGCGTCAATCTCTTACAGCCGTATCAGGATAAAATTCAGGCTGTCGATTTCTTATTGCTCCATACGGGGTGGAGCCAATATTGGGGTTTCAAACAATATTTTGCCGATTACCCTGTTTTATCTCTGGAAGCGGCACATTGGTTAGGCCGCTTTGGTCTAAAAGGATTCGGGCTAGATACGATATCCGCTGACCCGGTAGACAGTCAAGACTATCCCGTCCACAAAGCTCTACTGCAGAATAATATTATTATCATTGAAAATTTGGCCAATCTGCAAGATCTTCCCTGCAACCATTTTGATTTTTCCTGTTTCCCATTAAGCATGGCAGATGCTGAGGGCTCACCAGTGCGAGCAGTTGCCTTTATCCAATAACCACAGTTCATAACGGCAATCAGTCCCAACATCATCGCGTAATCAAGCCTCAACCACTGAGCAGTGTACTGTCCTGGGGTAATGCAGAACAATCAGTGGACCAAAGATTGCCAGCATAATGCCAAGACAAAAGATTTATTGTTTCATCCAAACTATCAATTGACGACGACCATTCCCGTGAATAAGCTCTGCCGACAGATTCATTTATTTTTTCAGGACCACCATCCAGATCCGCTCAACATGCTGCCCTGGTATTTATAAGAGGCTCTCTATGAGTAAAATAATTCCCACCTGGGATATGCTCAGTGATCTGATCGCTACGCAAAACAGCGCCCAGTTGACAGAATTTCTTGAAACACTGAGCCCGTCTGAGACCGCACGGGCTATCTCCCGTCTGGATGAAGACGAGCAGCAGATGCTCTTCAGCCTTCTTAGCCCTGAAGATGCCGCGGACATGATCGAGGATATCCCCGACACCCAGGCTGCTGACCTGGTGGAGGATATGCCATCGGCCCAGGCAGCCGCCATTCTGGAGGAACTGTCCAGCGATCACCTGGTTGATGTGCTCGGGGAAATGGATGAGGAAACCAGTGACGCAATTCTTGCGGTAATGGGCAAGGAAGACGCCGAAGAAGCCAGGATGCTGTTGGAATACGACCCGAACTGCGCCGGCGGGTTGATGATTTCCGAATTTCTGGTCTATAGAACCGATCAGACTATCAAGGACGTCCTCAATGATCTCCAGCTCAACCGGAGTGAATACGTTGATTACCATGTGCAATATTTTTATGTCGTTGATCAGAACGAGAAATTAGTCGGTGTCCTGCGGATGCATGACATGCTGTTTCCTACCCGGGGGACTCAGCTGGACCAGATCATGCTTTCATCCCCGCTCAGCGTATCCGATAAAGCCTCGCTCAGAGAGCTTGAAGATTTTTTCGAAGAGCATAACCTGCTCGGCGCACCGGTTGTCGACGATGTTGGACGGTTGGTTGGCGTGGTTTTGCCCAATGCCATTGAAGAAGCGATCAACAAACGAAAAACGAAAACGTTTCTTCGCTTGAGCGGTATTATCGGCGGCGAGGAATTCCGGACTATGCCCCTGCTTACTCGATCCGGCCGCCGTCTGTCCTGGTTGAGTATGAATATCGTCCTCAATATCATCGCGGCAAGTGTCATAGCCCTCTATCAGGATACCCTGGCCGCAGTGATCACCCTGGCAGTTTTTCTGCCAATGGTCAGCGACATGAGTGGCTGTTCCGGCAATCAGGCTGTGGCGGTTTCCATGCGCGAACTCTCCCTCGGCCTGGTCCGACCGGGTGAATTGTTATGGGTGCTGGCCAAAGAGGCCAAGATCGGCATCATCAACGGTCTGGTTCTTGGCCTGCTGCTGGGGGGAGTCGCTTTTTTCTGGAAGGGAAATCCATGGCTTGGAATTGTTGTCGGCGGAGCACTGGCAGCCAACACACTGGTTTCCGTCCTCCTCGGTGGAATGCTCCCCCTGGTGCTCAAAAAGTTAAAACTCGATCCGGCCCTGGTCTCCAGCCCACTCCTGACAACCGTCACCGATATGTGCGGCTTTTTTTTTGTATTAAGTTTTGCCGCTGCAGTTCTGCCTAAACTAGGAGGAATGTAACAGACACCGTTGACCGCAAGGGATAAATCTATTCCCTGATCCTTGTCCGGAAAATCAGATGCAATACAATATAGAGAGACTCTATGTATCGGTTCGTTTTAATTTTGGATATTGTCCCAGCACCTTCATAAAGAGTAGAGGCTCGAGGGATTAACCTGTTGATTACATGGGAGCTACGCAATGACGCAAAAAAAAATACTGGTCGCAGTTGATGGTTCCGAATATTCCGACAAAGTACTTGAAACCGGAATAGACTACGCAAAACTTTTACAGGCAAAGGTGATACTGGTCCACTGCCATAAAAAATTTCCGGCATTGCTCGGGGAACCGATGAGAAATGACGCCATTTACCACATCCTGCATAACGCAGAACATCTCATCGCCCCCTACAAGAAACGCCTGACCGAAGCAGAGGTAGACTTCGAGGAACGATTAATGGAACAACCAGCCAAAGCGGTGATTCCCGATATCGCCAGGATCGAACAATGTGTATTGATAATTATGGGTTCCCGTGGCTTGACTAATCTTGAAGGGCTGGTTCTTGGCAGTGTGACAACCAGAGTGTTGCATACGGCGCCCTGCTCGGTTCTCGTGGTCAAATAATCGAATATTTCAAAAGAGCGTAAAATGAGCAAAATTACCCACATCATCGTTCCGGTAGATTTTCTACAAACAACCGACAACCTGGTGGAATATGCAGCCTACATGGCGGAGAAACTGCAAGCAGTCCTCCATTTCGTCTACGTTGTTGATATGTATACCGGTGACGGGATACTGGAAGTTCCGTATGTTGAAGAATGCCGGAAGAGACTCCAGACGGCTGCGGAAGGAAAAATGACCAGACTCATTGCCGACAATATCGTTAAATTCCCCGGCTGCACCGGAGAAATACTCCTTGGCGACCCGGTTGAAAAAATTGTCGATTACGCCAGGGACAAAAGTGGAGACCTGATCGTCATCAGCTCCCATGGAGCCAAGGGACTGGAAAAAATTCTGCTCGGCAGTGTCACCAAACGGGTTCTGAAACGGGCCCATTGTCCTGTGCTGATCACAAATCCGTATAGAAAATAGTCTCCTCACCGCAAACAGCGGCAGCTCACTCTTCTGGCTGTGTAATGGTTTCCTTCCGACGCTTCAGCCACTGCTGCAGTTTCTCCATATACAGATAAAAAACCGGGGTGACGTATAAAGTAAGCGTCTGCGAAAACAGCAGCCCGCCGACAACCGCAAGCCCCAGCGGACGGCGCGATTCGCCCCCTGCGCCAAATCCGAGAGCGATCGGCAGGCCGGCCATCAGCGCGGCCATGGTGGTCATCATGATCGGACGAAAACGGATGATGCAGGCCTCCCGGATTGCGTCATCGGGACTTTTGCCATGTTGCTGGGCGACCACCGCGAAATCGACCATCATTATGCCGTTTTTCTTCACCAGGCCGACCAGCATAATGATGCCGACAAAGGCATAGATGGATAAATCCGTATTAAAGAGCAGCAGCGTCAACAGCGCGCCGAAACCGGCAAACGGCAGGGCGGTGAGAATCGTCAGCGGGTGGATGAAGCTCTCGTAGAGGATGCCGAGCACAATATAGATGACAATAATCGCCAGTCCCAGCAGCCAGCCCATGCTGGCCTGGGAATCCTGAAATTGCTGGGCATTGCCCTGAAAGGAGGCACGGACGCCATCGGGCAGAACACTCGCGGTCAGTTTTTCCAGGTTCTTGACGATATCGCCGAGAGCAATATCCGGGGTGGTATTAAAAGACAGGGTCACCGATGGCAGCTGGCCGGTGTGGTTGATAGACAGGGGTCCGACCCCCTCGTGCATCCTGGCAACAGAGGAGAGCGGCACCAGTTTTCCCTGGCTGGACCGGATGTTGAGCATACTGAGCACCGATGCATCCGCTCGATAACGCGGCAGGAATTCGAGGATCACGCTGTACTGGTCGTTGGTCCCATCGATGGTCGACACGGTCCGGTGGCCGAATGCACTGTAGAGGGTTTCCTCAATCTGCCGCGGGGATATGCCGAGAAGCAGAGCCCGGTCCCGATCAATATCGATATTGAGTTCGGGATTTTCCAGCTGCAGGTCGCTGGAGACATCGAGCAGGCCGGGTTGCGCCTGCATGGCTTTTTCCAGTACCGTCGAGGCACTGTAGAGCTGGTCAATATCCAGTCCCTGCAAGGTTATCTGGTACAGGCTGCGACTGCGGCGGCCACCGACATTGATCGGCGGGCGGTTGATCGGCATGGCCCTGATGCCGGGCACCGAATTGAGTTTGGGACGAAGTTCGGCGATCACCTCTTCCACATTCAACTCACGCTCTGCCCGCGGTTTTAATACAATCAGCATAAATACCGTATCGGAAACATCCAGCATCAAGCGATCGACATAAGGATCCTGCCGGGTTATTTCGGCAAGAGCCATGCCGTGTTCCACCAGTGCCGGCCAGGAAATGTCCTGGGACGTTTCAGTGGAAACCAGAATCATATCCCGGTCCTCGGCGGGGATAAAACCCTTGGGAACGATATTGAACAGGTAGACGGTGGCGCCCAGCACCATAAAAGATAAAAGCAGTGTGACCAGACGATAACGGAGCACAAAGAGCAGGCTGCGCTCGTAGAGGCCGACCAGTTTCTGATACATGCGCTCACTAGCCTGGTAGATTCGGCCATGATGGAGCAGATGCGGTTCACGCAAAAACCGGCTGCAGAGCATCGGCGTGAGGCTGAGGCTGATAAATCCGCTGACCAGTACGGCGACCCCGATGGTTACCGAAAATTCGCGAAAAAGACGGCCCATGATGCCGCCAAGAAAAAAGAGCGGTATAAATATAGCCACCAGCGATAAGGTCATGGAAATGATGGTAAAGCCAACCTCTTGTGCCCCATCCAGCGCCGCCTGCATCCGGCTCTTGCCCATTTCCATATGACGAACGATATTTTCCAGCATGACGATGGAATCGTCCACCACGAAACCAACCGACAGGGTCAGGGCCATCAGCGACATATTATCGAGGCTGTAGCCGAGCAGATACATAATGCCAAAGGTACCGACGATCGACATCGGCAGGGACATGCTGGGAATTGCGGTGGCCGAGATATTGCGGATGAACAAAAAAATCACCATGATCACCAGGGCAAGGGTGAGGAGCATGGTAAACTGGATATCGTCAACGGAGTCTTTAATGGGAATACTGCCGTCACGCAGGATTGTCAGTTTGGTCGAAGCCGGCAGGCTTTCCTCCAGTACGGGCAGGATTTTTTTCACCCCGTTGGCCACCTCCAGGGTGTTCATCCCCGTCTGTTTGTAGACCGCGAGAAAAATCGACTGTGCCTTGGTGGTGCGGGTGAAAAACCAGGCGGCATCCTGATCGTCTTCCACACTGTCGAGAACCGTGGCAATGTCCGAGAGCCTTACCGGACGGCCATTACGTACGGCAACGATAATATTTTTGTATTGCGCAGCCTCGGTAAGCTGGCCGTTGGCCTGCAGCGTGACCGTCCTGCGGGAACCGGTGAGCTGGCCCATCGGGCTGTTGGAGTTCTGGGAATTAATGGCAGCCG
>AMWB02043570.1_pt1 | contig 46568 bp, 37 predicted proteins | sample 200311 | NCBI WGS metagenome assembly AMWB02 (sample SAMN02737377, study PRJNA173069) | bioreactor metagenome | biome: anode biofilm in microbial fuel cells | place: USA: California | collected 2010-12-16
TGAAATCCAGGTTCGATTCCTGGTGGGGCTACTATTGGCCCGGAGCTGAGAGCTCAAAGGGCACAGGCCGTAAAGCACTACAGTCCCTGATCACGGGACAGAAAGGCCCGGGAGATGATCCCGGGTTTTCCTTTTCAGGAAACAAGCACCGACTCGTTCCTGTATCTGATCTTGATTGTAACCAGCGTTCCGGCAGCCTTTCCTTCACCGTCTGAGAGGTCAGTGACCGAATAACCGTAGCTTTCCTCAAAATGGCTGTTGCACAGATCGAAAAGATCGGACATAAGCTTCATCCCCTTGCCTGTGGAGCTGCCTTGATCATGTACTGCATGAGCCCTTCCGACGCCGTTGTCTTTGACCTCTATAGTAAGTTCGCTGCCCGTTCCCTTTGCATTTATTTCGAGCATGCCGCCGCTATCAAGACCTGACAGTCCATGCTTTACTGAATTCTCTGCAAAGAGCTGAATGACAAGCTTGGGGACAGGCAACTCATCGTTTATTCCGGGTTGTATATTAATAACGAAATCAAAACGGTTCATGTACCTTAATTGCTCAAGCGCCAGGTATTCACGGCAGAACACAAGCTCCTCAGACAGGCTGCGCCGGGACTTGCCGGCGGAGAGCAGCATCTCACGGTAGAGACTCGAGAAACGAAGCAGACTCTCCCTTGCCTTCTCCTTTTCTGACAGCTCAACCATGCTCAGGACGGAGTTGAGGGCATTCAGTGTGAAATGCGGGTCAAGCAGGTTTCTCAGGAGTGCCATCTGCAGCTCCGTGATCTTCTTTTTTTCATCCTCCCGCCTGGCAAGAGCCCTCTTCTGGCTGAACTGTATCAGCAGCACAAAAGCAATAAAAGCGGCATAAATCAGAGGGTATAATACGAATGATGCCAGGTAGAGGGGATTGGGACGGTACTCCAGCACGATTTGTCTCGTGTCTGCCTGGATGAACAGCCGGGGCCAATCTCCTTTCCTGTATATGACCGATATTACAGGCTCTCCCCTGAGCACAGGGCCCGGGTCAGCCACGGCAGGCCGGATAAACCCGGATCTGTAGACGGTCACGGTTCCTTCCCCAAGGCTGACAGCCAGGATCTCTTCTGTGCCGCCAGCGTCAATGTCCAGGGTTGTAAGCTTAAGCGGGCCCTTGAATTCAATCACTCTTTCCAGCTGTTTTTTATCATCGAGGATGACAATTCCCCGTTCATGTTCGACGAGAGCAAAGAGAACATCACCTTTCCTGTTTACGGTCACCAGGCCGTTTTGGGCCGACGACTCTGCCGGGGTCCTGCCCTCCAGTACTCCATTCATGCCAAACGACCGGAAAACAGCTGATGAGTCAGGCTCTCCCCGGCTGACAAGCAAATCAGCTATTGTATCATTCGCTCCTGGTTGAATCATGGGTCTTGCCATTGTAAAACTTCCATTGAACTCCACCGGATCAAATAAGAACTGCAGGTTACGGTCGAGAACCGTCAGCCACGCCGAATGGTCATGATGTTTCAACTCATCCTCACTGATGTTTTCCGCGGCGTACCCGTAAGGCATTATCTCCCTGAAGCCGTCATGATTGAGATCATGCTGAATTATTCCCAGCATAAAGCCTCCGCAGTGGGGAGAAGAGATGATTGAGTCAGTTACAGTGTTGTATGCATATATCTTCCTTGGATGTTTTGAGAACCCGGTGGATATGCCAAATATCAGCTCCGGGAATCCGTCACTGTCAAGGTCTTCCGGTTCTGCCGCCAGGATGAAGGGATCGGGAGCTTTGATCCCCCGCCCTGTTACATCTATCAGCCGGTTCTCCCATGAAAATGTTTTCGCTTCAGGACCGGGGATGCAATGGAGAAAGATGGAGTCACTTGCCAGGGAAAACAGGTAAATTTCCTTTACTCCGTCTGCGTTGCAGTCGGCCGGAATATAGAGAGTATTTCGGTTGGAAAAACTGAAGCTCCCGCGGACGTTCCACTGGTTCAGGACCTTGTTCTCCGTTGAAACGGTGATACCGGAGGAATTTTCTAAGTCAAATGCGACAATCTTTTCCGAGTTGCCGTCACCGTCGAGGTCACAATAGCTGGTGTAATAACCCTCCTGCACCTGTGTGGAGGACCTCAGGTCAAGCCTGTAGCGCTGGTGCATTACAGGGATGATGAAAAAGAGCGCAATTGAAGGTATCGCTGCCAGAAAGAAAGGGTTGGTCAGCAGCGAAAGAGTCCTCTTGCGGGCAGGAGTTATCACAGGGAAAGGAGTTACATCACTCTAAAGTTATGTAAAAGTGCCTATAATTATAACTTCATGCTCAAAAGCACTTAATAAGCATATTTAACTTAATAACAGGCAATTACAGCTTAATGAATTCAACCCTGCGGTTCATGGCCTTACTGACAGGAGTGTCATTGGGCGCCACAGGTTTGCTTTCACCGGCACCTTCGGTCTCCATTCGCGATGCATCAACACCGAATTTTAATGACAGTGCGTTCTTAACCGATTCAGCCCTGCGTTTCGAGAGATCGAGGTTGAGTGCATTATCACCGTCACTGTCAGTATGCCCGACTATTTTAACCCTGACTGACGGGTTTTCTTTCAGGACGGTGGCTATATCGTTAAGAGTACCGTGGGATTCCGGTTTGATATCGGCTTTGTTGACATCGAAGGTTATGCCGTATGTTGTCAGCCTGCCCTCGGTGATCAGCTTGCTGCGGGTATCGGGAGCTGCCGTGGTGATCTTGAGGTTGGTGACCATCGGCCAGGAAGCCCTGTCCCAGCCCGAGAAAAGGAATCTGTCGAATCTGGTATGAGAATATATGTTTGTCGGTACATCAAGCACCTTGGCTCCCTGATGGTAGATTCTGGCCCTTCTCTTCTGTATCCAGATGATCACATGGTTGACTTCTTCGGGTATCACCGGATTCTTTGAAGCCTCCCCCTCTATCCAGTCTCCCTCAGGGTCGTTTGTGTAGCCCTTTGTTTCCCATCCGTCCCTTGTAAGAGTGATGTGGAAACCGCTTTTACCTGGGTAAAGATCGTCATTGATCTCCTTAGGATCCTCCTGATTTTCTTCATAAAGAGTAAATACAATCCCGCGACCGTATTCTTCATCAGGAATAATGTCGAACTCGATTATAAAGTTGTCAGGAAAAGCCACCGTTTTTGAATAACAATAAACGGCATCTTCTCCGTTCATGTGCATCCACTTACCGGGAGCGATATTCACCGTTTTGACCTCACCGCCGCCATTGGAGGTCCACAGTGCCGGGAAATCGCCAATTGCATCCTGGCTGAAATCCTCGAAATAGAGGATTTTATCTCCCGGAACGAAATCATACTGGGTCTGGCTCTCAAGTTTTTGCTTTTGCGGTTCTGCAGCCGGCCTCGCTTCGTTTTCCTGCTCTGCAGCATCTGTTTCGGATTCAGAGTCACTTTCTACAGCTTCTTCCTCTTCGCCACCGCTTCCCTTCTTCTTCTTGAGCAGGCTTCCTACTCCCTCTTCGATCTTGTTGAAACCTGCATCAACACCCTGCTCAATCTTGCTGTTAACCCTGTTGGTGCCCTGTTCCTTTACAACCTCTTTGGGCTTGACTATCTGAGCGTTGACATTTTGACTCAGAAGCAAGGGGAATACTAACACAACAATTGTGAAAAGCACTTTAATATTCATAGTTCCGTTTTAGTGAAAATTTAACCCTAAAACAAAAAATAATTCGCGGGGTGCAATAGTAAAAAACCGACATCAGTTACTTGCGGTACTTATTTCCCGCTAAGTATTCTTGCCATCCTGAGGTTTCTCCTGAAGAAGGCGTCAGGAGTTTCGCCGGTAATCGATTTGAAGTCTTTTATCAGGTGAGTCTGGTCGAAATAGTTTCCGAGGAAGACAAGGTCATGATAATCAATTTTTTTACCCGCTGAAATGCTGTCCCATAAATAGTTGATCCTCATAAGGCGGACCAGCGTCTTGGGTGTGGTTCCCAGCCGTGTGCGGAATCTTCGCTGGAGAGTGCGCTCACTGACGGGGAATCTGCTTATTATATCGTAAAGGGGGGTATTGATCCCCTTTTCAAGGATAGCCTCGTAGATCAGATCGGTTTCATCAGGTATGTATCGCTGAGAATGAATACGTTTGACTAAACCGGTAAAAACCGCAGTCCTGTTTTCAACTGTCCGTTCGGCTTTCATTTTCTTCCAGACCGGTCCGAAGGCGTCATCATCCAGGGAGATATAAATTTTACCCGCCGGAGCGAGACTTAGGTTAAATACCCTGGAGAGCACGGTGGGTTTGCATGTTACGATCATGCAGTCGAGCTTTCCGCGGATACGGATGGAATTGGCCGAAGGGGAGGGTGGAGCAATGAAATATCGTGGCAGTTGCTGGTCAACGGGACAGACCATGCGGGGTTGTGCTCCGAACTGAAACACAATGGATGCATCATCCCGCGGGACAAACTTGTCAGTCAGCTCATTGCTGCCGTCGTAACGAATAAACTCAAACTGCCTGACAAGCCAGGCAATATCCGCGTCAGGTGTGTAGTAGTTGGCTTCGGGCAACATCTGTAAGGTTGGTCAGGTGTTACCGGACAATATATTGATTATTTCAGACTGTCAAGCCTGCGAATGTCATCCTCTGAAATTTCAAAGCCTACATCGAAATTCTGCCGGATATATTCCGGGTGCACTGATTTGGGCAGTGGAAGCGCTCCCTTCTGAAGAACGTACCTGACCGAGACCTGGGCAACGCTCTTCCCGTATTTTTCAGCGATGCGTATTATCTCTCGGTTATCCAGCAGCCGGCCTGTCGCCAGCGGCGAGTACCCCTCCACGAGGATGCCGTTAGCGGTGCAGTGAGAGGTGATCTCCTCCTGCCTGTGGCCGATGTGCAGCTTGATCTGGTTGACCATGGGGTTGATGCGGGAGTCCTCCAGAATTGCATCAATATCTTTTACGCTGAAGTTGGATATACCGATTGAACGGGTTTTCCCGCTCTCGTAAAACTCCTCCATTGCTTTCCATACCTCGATATTCTCTCTGGTATAGTCAGTGCCGATCTCTGTCCATGGCCACGGTGCGTGAATGAGATGAAGATCGATGTAATCGAGGCCGATGTTCTTCATCGTCAGTTCAGCGTGCCTGACTGCCTTTTCATAACTCTTTATCTCCGCCGGCAGCTTTGATGTCACGAATATCTCACTACGGGGGATGCCCGAGTCAATGATTGCCTTGCCCACGCTGGCTTCGTTGCCGTATGCCTGGGCTGTGTCAATATGGCGGTATCCGGCCCGCAGAGCCTCACTGACCGCGTTATATGCGACATCCCCGGGAGGGATCTGCCATGTCCCGAAACCTATTGCGGGGATAGTTACTCCGTTGGCCAGGGTGAAGAAATCGGTTGGTTTCATTATTGGTGCTGTTTTATTGGTTGAAATTACTAAATAAACAAATAACCACCCCGGGGGCAAATTGTTTGATCTTCCTTCTACAATTCTTAATGGCCTGCCATTCGCTGTAAGATAGTCATCAGTTTGCCATGTGAGATGGTTTGAATAGAGAAGATACCGGGAAAAAACTCCAACCCCGGCAAGGTGAAAGAATTGTAATTGCGTAAATTCACAATCTGTAAAAACCTGCACCTATGCTTAAAGGAATCTCTCCACTCATCTCTCCCGATCTCCTGGATGTCCTGGCCCGCATGGGTCACGGCGACGAACTGGTTCTGGCTGATGCCCATTTTCCGGGCGAAAGCATTGGCAAAAGGGTGGTGCGGGCAGACGGGCTCCGCATAGCCGATCTGCTTGAGGCCATCATGCCCCTGCTTGAGCTCGACAGTTATGTTCCGCATCCTGTCATTATGATGGAGCCGGTTGCCGGCGACCAGTCTGATCCTGCTGTTGAAGCCTCCTATCTGGACCAGATCAGGAAGGCAGCTCCGGATGTGCCGCCCGTGAAGAAGCTTGACCGTTTTACCTTTTACGAGCGTGCCGCGAAGGCTTTTGCCGTGGTGATGACCGGCGAGACGGTCAAATACGGGAATATCATTCTTATCAAGGGGGTTACGCCGGTCCTGTAAAAAACCCCGGAGTATCACCCCGGGGTCTTTACCTGGACGTCTGGTACACATAACCGGCACGTCCACCCTAAAATCACTAACCAAAATCTATTTAAGTAACCACATTAGCTTGTTGATCTCATCGTAACCATCGTACTGCCTGTCAAGGGCTTCGATGAGGTTTTCACGGTTATAGTTTGTCTCGGATGAAGGATACAGCCATCTCATGGGCAGTCCGTTCGGATTATTCTCATTCAGGCTGGTTGCGGGATTGATCGGGAATTCCGGATAGGAGGTCCTTCTGTACTCAAAGTAGCTGTACTGCGCATCCTGCATGAAATTGAGCAGGTAACGCTGCATCCAGATCTGCTTCAGCTGGTCCGTCTGCTCAGTTTTAAAGGCCGCCTCCCCTGTCAGATAACCGTCAATATATGCCTGGTTGATAGTCATAGTATGTGCATAGGCGTTATTTACAGTCAGGAAATGTCCGAGGGCAGCTTTTACCCCCTGTTCATAATACTCCTGGGCTGTTCCCGTGGTAATCCATCCCAGGATCCTGGCCTCGGCGAGGATCAGCTGCTGTTCTGCATATGTCATGAGGCGGCGCGGCTCAGTAGCCTCCTCCTGCAGGTAACGCTTGTTCAGAAGAGAATATATACCGGCACTGTGACCTGCGTTCATCGTGGCATAATCAATTGAAACATCCACCCCGGCATAGGCTTCAGGATCAACCTCGGTAAAACCGGCAATGATCTGTGCTGCTGCAGGCTCTGCGTAATAATACATCCGCCTGTCATTCAGAAGCTTGAGATTATCCACCAGTAGTGAGCTCATGACAGTCCTGCTGGTGAAGAGGTCATTTGTACCTGAGAGGGGGTGTTTATTCTGGGTTGAATAATTAAGACCCAGAAAACCTGTTGATGGCTGCATGAGATAACCGCCATTAACGATTTCTGCGAAGCGTGATTTTACATTGAGTGAGGCAACATTTTCCTTCTTGCTCAGGGTCATGAGGATTTTGAGTGCTGTAGCGTTTACTGCCCTGCGCCATTTGTCCGGATCACCATTGAAGGGGGTTGGGTCACCATTGAAAGCAACGCCCTGGGCAAAGTATTGGTCAGCTGCTTTCAGTTCATCCAGAATACCCAGAAAAATTTCTTCCTGGGTGTCATATTTTGGCCTGTATAGCCCATCTGCACCTTTATTGGCTTCTGAATAGGGCATGTCGCCTGTCTCAATAGTCAACCGAAAGAAACGGTAAGCTTTCACAAAGCTTGCCACACCCTTATAGGAGTTCTCCATTACCGTACCCTCTGCCTCTTCAAGCATCTGGTCAAGGTTCGGAAGAATCAGCAGCCCGCCGAAGTCGGTTGCGCCTATTGTATTATACTGTGTTCCCAGCTGCCCTTCATTGGCATAGCCAACATATTTGGGCAGGGCATTGTCTGATATCATCACCTTGCCATCGCGGCCGCTGAAGGCTGTAACATTCAGTATTGCCTTTGTACAGAGCATGGATGCGCTGGCTACGGTAGTGGTATTCGGGTTGGTATTGAGCTCCTCGAACTTGTTGCAACCGGTTGCCATTATTGCCGCCAGCAGCACAAGACCCGTAATTATGTTCATCTTTTTCATCATTCTGCTTTTTAAATGGTTAGAAACCAATTTTGAGGTTTATCCCCAGGTATCTTACTGCCGGGTCAATAAAGTTTTCCGAGCCTCCGTCGGGATCGGAATATTTGAACTGTTTAGCCCAGAGCAATACGTTCTGTCCGATTGCTGAGACTGAAACTCCCTCCATACCAAGCCTGTTGCAGAACTCCTGCGGCACACGGTAGGTAAGAGCAACCTCCCTGATCTTGAAGAAAGTGGTGCTGTAAGCATCTATTGGTGAGGGTGATCCTCCCCAGGCAGTACCCTTATGCATGGCTTCGGTATAGGTCTTGTATGTTACAGCAATATCATTTGGTGCAAATACCCTGGTGTCACTTGTGATGTTTCCGTAGGTGTCATAGGTAACCGTTCCTTCCACCACCTTGACACCTTCTCCGATATAATTTTTCGTACCGGGCTGTGTGGCATCAAGATAACGTTCAGGCACAACAGAGTTGGGATGTGAGCCGGCTCTCCACATGTACATCTCGGTGGTGGTCTGCGCTATACCTCCAACCCTGCCATCGGCAGAGACTGTCAGGGCCCAGTTCCTGTATCTTACGGTGTTGCTCAAACCCCAGATCCAGTCCGGCTCATAGTTGCCAAATTTGGTATCATACCCTGAATAGAGCGGAAGGCCGTTGTTATGAATAATGTTTCCGTCAGGATCTTTCAGATAGTCACGGAGAACATAATGGTCCGTCCGGGCACCCTCCTGGACCCATGGCCTGTCAGCTGAGTAAAGCGAGTCAAGCTGTAGATAATAGGTTGCATATGTTGACCAGTTGACAGCCATGTCCCACTGCCAGTTTTCAGTTTTGACCGGGGTCACGTTTGCCTCAATCTCGACGCCTTTTCTCACCCACTCCTCGTCGATGTTAAGAAGTCTGTTGGAGAATCCTGTTGCAGGAGTGATGGGGGCAAATTTTATAAAGTCATACATTCTTTTCCTGTACCAGGTAAGGTCGACTGATGCCCTGTTTTTAAAGAGGTTGACCATAGTACCGATCTCAAATGTGCCTGCGGATTCAGGCAGCAGGTCTGTGCCCCTGATTGTTGTGGGGAGTGAAGCTGCGCTGAGAGCTCCCCAGGCATTATTGGTAATAGTGTACACCGAATTTATGTCAAACACTTTTGCCGGAGTCTTATAGGAGGTCCATGAACTGCGGATCTTCCAGAGTGAGAGCCAGTCAAGCTCAGGAAGCAGGTTTGATGCGATGAAGCTTCCGGAGACTGATGGATAAAGGTAAGACCTTGTCGTTTCAGGGAGGGTTGAACTCCAGTCGTTCCTGAGGGTTGCCTCTGCGTAAACAAGGCTATTCCAGGAGAGAGCCAGGCGGCCGTAAAGGCTGTTTACCTGCTGGCGGCTGAGGGTTGATCCGACCACTGCAGGGTTGATAGAAGCCTTGAGGGAGTAGAATCCCGGGATGGAGAGACCACCCTGTGTCCTGGCCTCAATCCCGTCATTCTGACGGAAGAATATTGTTCCGCCGGCGAGGGCGCTGACTGTGAAATCATCGAATGTCTTATCTGCCGTCAGCATCAGGTCATTGTTTATGCTGAATCCCCTGCTGAGGCCCAGGTTGTACGACCCTCTTTGCGACTCACCCCATATCTCGGTGCCGCCCGGAATAACTGTAGCGCTTCCACCGCCCTGGAATGACCCCTTTGAGATCCTGACTTCCTGGCGGTCACTGTAAATGTCATACCCGCTGCGAAGGATTGCCTTCAACCACGGCATGATGTCATATCCCATGTCGAGGCTTACATTGAAGACATCCTTGTTGATGCTGTGGATCCTCTCGTACCTGTCAAACCAGGGGTTGTTGTTGGTACTTGTATAACTGTTGTTCTGTACTTCATCGGGCACAACCCAGTAGTCTTCATAGTCTCTGATGTCATAGTCAGGGGCAGACCACACCAGTATGTTATACATCGGGTCATATCCGGTATAACCGCTGAAGCCCACGTTCGGGGATGTCTGCTTGTTGTAGGCGATTGAAGATGCCAGCGAGAACTTGTCTATTCTCATATCCCCGCCAATTGTATATGTCACCTTGTTGAACATGGAGTTGGGATACTGGCCCCTGTTCTGCACGGTAGTAGCCGATGCCCTGAGGCTTCCGAGCTCACTCTGCTGTACTATGCTGACATTGTTGTTCAGGATGAATCCCTGCTGGAGGAAGTTCTGGAAGTTATCCTTGCCTATCGGCAGGTAGGGCATGAGTTTCATGGATTTTGAAACCGGGTCCCACTGTATTACCTCCCTTCCGTCGAGCGGCACGCCCCACGAGCCGTCGCCTGAGCGGGCATAGGTGTTCGTGGAGGTGTTGACTACGCGGCCGTAAGTTGACTGCATCTCCGGGATGGCAAGGTATCCGGCGGTAAACATTGTGCTGCTGTTGAGGCTGACTGTGAGCCCGTTTTTGTCCGCTCCCCTTCTTGTAGTCACCATAATTGCACCGCCTGCTCCTCTTGAGCCGTATAGCGCAGTGGCCGTAGCGCCTTTAAGTACGCTGATTGTTTCAATATCATCGGATGGCAGGTCACGCATTGTCATGTTTCCGTAGGGCACTCCGTCAATGACAAGCAGAGGTTTCTCACCGCGGACAAATATTTCAGGTTCTGCAGAGAACTCTGAGCTGTTCCGTACCAGCAGACCGGCCACCTTTCCGGTAAGTGAGGTCCCGATATCAACACCCTTAACCGTTGAGACCACATCGCCCGAGACCTTCTGAACGGCGTAGCCAAGAGCCTTTTCCTCCCTTTTTATGCCCAGGGCGGTGACAACCACCGCATCCATGCCAATCAGTTCTTCATTAAGGACAATATTAAAGACGGTCTGCGATCCTACAGGCACCTCCTCGCTTTTCATCCCGATAAACGAAAATATAAGCACATCAGATGCCTGTACATTGTCCAGGGTAAAGGTGCCGTCTATTGCCGTTGCCGTGCCGAGTATTCTGCCCTTTACCGCTATCGTGACGCCGGGAAGCGGTTCACCGTTGGAATTTGTAACTTTTCCGGCGATTCTGAGCTGTTGGGCTTCACTTTCTCCGGTAAGGTAACCCGGAGCGAGAATGATCTTGCGGTCAATTATCGTATGTGTCACATCCGTTCCGGCAAAGAGCTTGTCGAGAACAGTGTCAATCAGCTGATTATTAGCTGAGACCGAGACTTTGCGATCAGTGTCGAGGAGCTTTTCGTTGTAGAGGAAAAAGAATTCCGTCTCTGCCTCAATCTTATCAAGCACTGTCACAAGAGGCGCATCGTTAATGTTCAGCGTCAGTCTTGTCTTCTGGGAGTAGGCGTCTGTTGCATAAGCCTGCATTATCCCAAGCAGCATAAGAGCAATTGCAATACGCATTGTCAGGAAGATTTTTTTCAGAGGCAGGCCTGGCGCCTTCCCCCGGTAGTTGTTTTTTTTCATAACTTTGAAAGTTTTCAGGTTAAAAAATATCATTAAAGGATGTTTTTTAAGGAAATCGTTGGCGCGATTTCCTTTTTTTTTCAGGTTACGGGCTGTGTGCGGTTTTCATTGGTTCAGAAGTTTGGTTCCGGAATATTATTTCAGGTATATTTTTACTACACTCCGTGTATATGTTGAGTCTTCAGCAAGATACCTTGGTGTTATCTCATATCTGATCGGAGAGGTCATGCTCAGGAACTTGAGAACTTCCTCGAGAGGATCATCCTCAAAGGTGGCGCGGAAAGAGTATTTCTCCAGGTCATCGTCCATGATCTCAACCCTGACATTATACCAGCGTTCAATTCGCCTTGCGACTTCTGACATCGAATCACTTCTGAAAACAAGCTTCCCATCAGTCCAGGAAGAGTACTTTGACGGATCTGTTGTGCTCCTTGTCACCCGGCCATTCTCGTAGACCAGTTTTTCTGACGGGCTCATGATCATCCCATCCTTATAGTGTTCACAATTTGCAAGGACCTTTCCGCTCTCAAGGACAACCTCGACGTAGTTTTCCTCAGGATAGGCGCTGACATTAAAGGTGGTTCCGAGAACAGTCAGATCAAGATCTCCTGCGTCAACTGTAAAAGGGTGCTTTTCATCATGAGCAACCTCGAACCAGGCCTCACCGGTCAGCGAGACGGCCCTGTCCGAGGTAAATGGCATAGCATATGCCAGTGTTGATCCGCTGTTAAGCATTCCCTCGGTGCCGTCCGGCAAAGTGAAGGAAACACGCGAGCCGGCGGGGGCATAGATTGAAGTTTTCGGAGTTGTTCCGCCATTCACGGCTCTGTCCCGGAAAAGCAGATATCCCGAACCGGCGAGAAGCGGTATCAGAATAACAGCTGCAACCCTTGAATAAAATGTTGTCAGCCTCTCTGTCATACTCCTGACCCTGCCAAACTCATTGAGTCTGATCTTATGATGTATGCAGTCAAGCATCGCAGACAGTTTGTCGTCTGAAATAATATTGCTGTCTGCGAGGCTGTTCCAGTCATCTTCGAGAACTTTTCTGAGTTGAGCGTTATCTTCTCCTGCAGCAAGCATGTCAATTATCTCATTGACCTCAGCCTCTGAGGATTTACCGTTAACAAAGTCCGTAAGCCTGTTTTTCTCCCTGTTATTGTTCAATATCATCTATCTTCCTGTTTACGGTGATTTTTTCCCCGTGATATATGTATATACCCCCGGGAATCAAAAATCTCACATAAGAATTGAAAAAAAATAAGAATCGGGAAGTTTGACCGGGGTCAGAAGAGAAAAAGTGCAGCGAAGAGAATAACGGGAAAGCTTTCACCGGACAGCCTGCTGCGTATCATTTTGATTGTGGAGGAGACGTAGTTGTCAACTGTTCCGGGCGAGAGCCCTAGGCCGGCAGCCACCTCCTTTGCCGGCATTCCGTCTATTTTGCACATTATGAATGCCTTCCTCTGCCTTTCCGGCAGGCCGGCGATTATTTTTTCCACCTCCGCCAGGAGCGAATGAAATTCTGAGTTATCCTCCGAAGAGGTATCTGCTCTGGTATCAGTCCGCACTGCCTCCTCGATGTACTTCCTGAGGTAACTCTTCCTGCGGAATAGCCTGCAGATCTCATTGTAGGCAATTGTAAAAAGGAATGACTTGAATGAGAGGTCCTTGTCGAGTCTCCCGTGATTTTCCCACACCTTCATGAAAACAGACTGTACCAGTTCCTCGGCTTCTTCTGAGGACTTCAGGTATTTCATGCTGAAGGCATAGAGACGACCGGCATACATGTTGTAGATCATGTCAAAAGCTACGAGGTCTCCCCTTTTAAGCCTTTCAACCAGTTCAGTTTCCGTGATAGTCACTTTCAGGCAATTGCATTGCTTCAAATATAAGCAGAACTACCGTAAATGAGACTGAATAAACAGTGATGAATTTTTGTGAAGTACTTTAGTGCACTCAAATTTCATGCTGCAGTCAAAAATCTGACAGTAAAGAATTACTTTTATCTTCTGGAGTTTTTTAATCAATAAAACAGAGATACGAAATGAAAAGAATTCTACTCCGTATGCGCATTGTTGTGCCGGTCATCCTGATACTTATACTCACGGCCGGCACTGCCGATGCCCAGCGCCTCAGTCCCGGGCCGCAGGACCTTTCCTTCTTTTCAGCAGTGGATGATACCGATCAACCCTACTCAGTCTATATCCCGGATAACTTTGACGAATCAAAACACTATCCTCTGGTGGTGTTCCTTCACGGTGCCTGGTCAAACCACCGTCTGGGGATGAGACGGCTCTTCGGTGTGGGCAACAGCCAGGGATATGACTTTATCAAGCCCGGCAACGTGCCCTTTGAGACTGACGTTGAAGCAAGCCGCTACTGGCCTCCGTTCAGGCCGGTGGATTACATTGCTGCGGCACCGCTGGCGCGTGGCACCGCCGGATATCAGGGTGTCCCGGAACAGGATGTATATGACATGATCGATGATATTAAATCCAGGTTCCTCATTGACGAAGACAGGGTCTACCTCACCGGCCTCTCGATGGGTGGCGGCGGCACCCTCTGGCTTGGCCTGACGCGCCCGGATATGTGGGCAGCAATTGCTCCCGTTTGTCCCGCACCGCCTGAAGGAACAATGGAGCTGGCTGGCAACGCCGCCAACCTGCCGGTACACCTCTTCATCGGTGACAAGGACTTCCTGTACAAAACGGCCACCGAATGGAAGGCAAAGCTTGAAACTTCAGCATGGAGGCTTGACTACGTTGAATACCCCGGAGTGGGGCACAACAGTTGGGAGTGGGCTTACAAGGACGGCTTCATCTTCGACTGGTTCGCGCAGTTCAAAAGGGATCTCTTCCCGGAGAAGGTCTCATTCACAACGAAATGGTTTAAGTACAACAAGGCTTACTGGGTCACCGTTGATGACATGATTCCCGGAGAGACGGCAACCATAGAGGCGAAATTCACCGGCCCCAACGCCGTCACCGTTGTATCATCAGGTGCCATGGCTTTTACTCTCAGCCTTGACGGCCACCCACAGTTCACCTCGGGCAGGAAGCTCGCTGTCACTGTCAACGGGAAGTCCTTCAGTGTAAGAAGCGCTGACGCAGTCTCATTCATGCTCAGTGGCGACAAGTGGATAAATTCACGTTTCACCCCCGGACTTACATCGAAACAAAAAGGGGCTGAAGGTCCGCTCTATGCAGCCGTGACCGGCAGTCATGTATATGTCTATGGTACTGCTGACAATCCCCCGGCCGACGTGCTTGCCTCCAGGCGTACGCAGGCCATGGCCGCCGCCGACTGGAGCGGGATGGGAGGGAGGATAATGGTCTTCCCGAGGGTTATTGCTGACAGGGATGTAAGGTCAAGCGATTATGTGCGGTCAAACCTTATCCTGTTTGGCACACGGGAGACCAATTCGGTCATTGAAAAGTTTGCTGACAGGCTTCCGATGCATCTTGATCCCAAGGCTGAAAACTACGGACTGGTTTATATTTTCCCGATGAACAGACACTATATACTCATCAATTCCGGTCTGCCCTGGTGGACCTCGCCGAAAAAGCAGGCCGGTCAGGGAGGCTATGCCTTCAGCGGAACCAAAGTTGAGGCATTGAAAAGCATGTCTGATTATATTCTCTTCATTGAGAGTCCTGACGATGCCGTGGCTCAGGGCCGCTTTGACAACAACTGGGTTCTTCCCGCTGATGCCTCACAGAAGATCAGTGCATCGGGTGTCGTAACAGTCAGATGATAACTTTCCTGTCGTAAATTTTAACTAATATTGCCCGAAATTTCAGCAAATGACCAGCATCAGGAAAGTCGTCTTTGATATCGGGGGAGTACTTATCGACTGGAATCCCAGGCATCTCTTCAGGAAAGTGTTTGAAAGCGAGGAGGAGATGGAGTGGTTTCTGGCAAATGTATGCACCTATGAATGGAACGTTCAGCAGGACGGAGGCAAGCTCTTCAGTGTAGCCACTGCCGAGCTTCAGGCGCGGTTCCCTGAGTACAGCGACAAGATTGCCCTCTATTACGGCCGCTGGGAGGAGATGCTCGGCGGTGAGATAAAAGAGACGGTTGAGATATTTCATAAGCTTAAATCGGCCGGTATACCACTCTACGCACTTTCAAACTGGTCACATGAAGCTTTCCCGGTAGCATATGAAAGGTACGGTTTCATGAAGGAGTTTGACGGCCTGGTAGTCTCGGGCTACGAAAAGCTTCTTAAGCCTGATCATGCTATTTACCGTGTGCTGATGGAACGGTACGGCATCAATCCCGAAGAGACGGTCTACATTGATGACAACAAGCCTAATGCCGATGCAGCGGCAGAACTTGGATTCAGGGCTATTCACTTCCTCTCTTCCGATCAGCTGAGAGATGACCTCAGGGCTCTAGGCTTAGTAGTCTGAGAAATGAGCCCGGCCCAGGCTGGTGCAGCATGGCCGGGCATCGGAGACACGGGAAGTCTATAGATTACATTTTGTCATGCAGGACCGGACACCCGTAACCTCGAGTTTTTTCCTTACATTTGATTGAAATTCGGCCAGGATGAAAATTTTTGTCGGTCAATGTTGCTGCAAAAGACAATGTTCAGGAAGGAGGATACCCTCCTCGGTCAGGCAATGTGTAATTACTTTTACAGCTCTGTTTTTCATTATGCAAACCGCCATGAGCCAGGAGCCCGTCGTGGTGACAACAGTAAGGAAGCCTGTGACTGTTGAGAAGAAGATTGATACTGTTGATACAAGGGAAATACAGACCTTTCCTGCCGGAACCGCATCTTCCCGTACTGCACAAAGCCCAATTGCTGTACCCGAAAAAAAGAGCGGCGGGCTGCTGGAGGATCTTTCCTCAGATTCAAACACGATAATAAGCTATGACAGGATCTCTGCCGGCCTGGGCTTAGGGCTTGATTACGGTGGTCTGGGAGCAAATATCCTCCTTTATCCGCATAGGAATGTTGGTGTTTTTTTTGGATTCGGCTACAACTTCGTGAAAACGGGAGTTAACAGCGGGGTAAAGGCAAGGATTATTGTTGGTAGCAGCAGCAATTACATTGGTCTCTCTGCACTGGCAATGTACGGTTATAATGCTGCAATTGGCGTCAGCAATCGCCCAGACCTGAATAAGGTTTTTTACGGCTTCTCCATGGGAATCGGTATTGATTACAGGCCCTGGGGCGGAACTGACGACTATGCGTTTACCGGCATTTATCTTCCGGCAAGAAAGCCTGAGGTTCAGGAGTATGTTGATAATCTTAAAAGCTCCGGGGTTCAGTTTGACCGGAAGCTCTCCCCGGTTCTCATCGCTATAGGGTACAGAATAACAATCAGATAAGCCATATATTATTTCCTGCCCGGCAGGTTACGGAATCCATGAACTTGATATTGATCCGGGCATCAAGGAAGCCCTTTCCGCGGCAAAACCCTTCGGGACCCTTTACCCTGTCACCCTGGAGATGAGAAAGCAAGAGCAGATCGGAGACCTGCTGGCCCTTATCCGATACAAGAAAGGTCTGAAAGGATAATTATCAGTCGGCAGTCGGCAGTCCGCAGTCCGCAGTCAATCAGTAAGTTACTGACCGGACTGCCGACTGCCGATTGGAGATTGGAGACTGGAGACTGGAGACTGGAGACTGCCGACTGTGGTCACCTGGCGACAGGCACCGGTTTCCCGAAGCCCACCTTCTCCAGCTGCTTCATCTGGGTTGCACCGTCACCCACAACCACCCAATACATCCTGTCAGGATCGAAGTATTTCTGAGTGATTGCCTTATGGTCTTCAACGGTCATGTTTCTGATTATATCCTCCTCTTTTTTGACCCAGTCATCGCTGAAGCCGTATTTGCCGATTGATAACAGCATGTCTGCCATTGCTTCATTGGTTTCAAACCGAAGTGCATTTGACCTGATCATGCTGTTCCTGATAAACTGCAGTTCCTCCTCCGAAATGCCCTCACGGTACTTCCTCAGCTCACCGGTGATTATCTCCATCGTCTCCAGGGTGGCATCAGACCTGACGCTTGTTGAAATGATGAATGGTGCCGGATTTTTCATCTCGCGGAAAGAGCTGCGTGCCCCGTAGGTGAATCCCTTCTGCTCGCGCAGTATCTGGTTCAGGATACTTGTGAAGGCCCCGCCCATCCGGTAGTTGGCAAAATCAGCCTTTACATAATCTGGATTATCCCTTGTCATTGCCAGATAGCCGGCATATACAACCGACTGGCGGGAGTCCGGTATGTCAACAAAATATATCTGTGACTTATCTGGCGGTGCGGGCAGTTCATAGCTCTTAAAGGCAATCTCTCCGCCCTGCCACTCATCTTCCAGCGGCCTGAGCGCCTCAAGCACCTCTTCCTTTGACACGTTGCCTGCTATATACACCGAGGTGACCGCCGGCGAAAAGTTCCTGGCATAAAAATCCTTCAGGATATCAGGAGTAATTTGTTCGATCGATTCCTTCGTACCCCTTATGTCATACCCGAAGATATGCCCGGGGCCATAAACCAGCTTCATGAACCGGTCAGAAGCCACACTGGCCGGACGGGCTCCGGACTGGATCAGTGCGTTCCTTGTGCGTGACTGTGCCATTCTGAACTCAGCTGTGTCCCAGCGAGGCTCCAGTAGCATCTCCTTCATGAGTGATACCGTCTTGCCGAAGTTGCGTGACAGAGTGTTGCCGCTGAAGACTATTTCCTCGCTTGAGGCACGCATGTAGACTGATGAACCAAGCAACTGTATCTCCTCCTCCAGCTCCTCGGGGGTCTTGTTCGCGGTTCCCTGGGGAAGCACGGCGGCAACCATCGAAGCAACTCCCGGAAGAGCAATGTCATCGGCCAGCGCACCGCCGGCTATGACAATATTCATTGTTACCAGGGGCAGTTCCCTGTTCTCAGTGCCATACACCCTGATACCGTTCTTCAGTGTGGCTCTCCACACCTCAGGCACACGCACCTCCGGTTCGGGCCCGGCAGGAGGCTCCTTTGTGCGGTCAATTGTGGAGGGTGTCTTTTCAACAGCTGTTTCCAGGATATCATCTATTGCCACCTGGCTGGCCTTTGTGATATCTTCCTCACTGACCTCTGCCCTTACAGAATTTTCTGCCATCATTTCCGGCTCTCCTTTGGGGACGAAGCTGGTGACAATGTGCGGCCTGCCCTTGATATAGGTCTCATATACCCTGATTATATCCTCGCGGGTAACCGCCTTGATGTTTTCGATGTCCTTCCCAACATATCCGGGGTCATTCAGAAAGGTGTTGTAGAAAGCCATCTGTATTGATTTGTTCATTACGCTGTTCAGTCCCTGGTAAAAGTCCTTTTCCATTGTAGCCTTGATACGGTCCACCTCCCTGTCAGTGAACCCCTCGGTCTCGAAACGTTTGAAAGCCTCATGTATGGCTTCCTCTATCTCCTTCAGGGTCCTGCCCTCATTGGCAGTGACAGAGATTGTAAATTCGCCGGCCAGCTCTTCGGCACCGTTATAGGCTGACACCCGTGATGTGAGCTGTTTCTCCTTCACAAGTACCTTATACATTGGTGCCTTTTTCCCGCTGGAAAGAATCTCTGCCAGGAAGTTAAGGGCATATGCATCTTTTGTATAATTTTCAGGCACCGGCCACACAATATTGATCTCCGGCACATTGGCAAAATTATCCTCGTGGAAAAGCCTTTTTGACTCACTGAGAGTAACAGGCATGGCTGTTCTGGCCGCCACCTCCCCGCGGGGTTTTATCTCCCCGAAATACTCGTCCAGCAGCAGCTTCACGGAATCAGGGTCGAAATCGCCCGCAAGTACAAGTGTTGCATTGTTCGGGCCATAGAAGTTTTCATAGAAGCCCCTGACATCATCTACTGTGGCGTTGGCGAGATCTTCCATCTCACCGATTACCTCCCAGTTGTAAGGGTGAGAGGCGGGGTACAGGTTTTTGGATATCACGTAGTTGGTGAAGCCGTACGGGGAGTTGTCTTCTCCCTGCCTCTTTTCATTCTGCACCACATTCTGCTGGATAGCCAGATTGCGTGGTGTCACCGAGTTGATGAAAAATCCCATCCTGTCCGACTCCAGCCAGAGGATTTTCTCAAGGGCATTTTTCGGGAAAATCTCAAAATAGGTGGTTACATCACGACTGGTAAATCCGTTGTTTGAGCCGCCGGCATTTTCTATCACTCTGTCAAACACCCCGTTGGGAACGTTTTCCGAGCCGCTGAAGAGCAGGTGCTCAAACAGATGTGCAAAGCCTGTCCGACCCGGTGTCTCCCTGCTGGAGCCCACATGGTACATTATGGCATATGAAATAACGGGGTCAGAGTGATCCTGGTGAAGAACCACCTGCAAGCCATTCGGCATTGTGAATTTTTCATAGCTGAGGTTCAGCTTGTCATTAACTTCAGTCCTGCTGCAAGCCGCGGTGACTGTTACCGCAACCACTGTCAGGATGATCTTCAGTAGGGAGATAGGTTTATTCATTATTAAGGATTTAATGTTCTGTCAAAGCTGGAATCTTAAAAACATGATTGTTTATCTTGAAAAAAGACCCGGATAGCCGCATCATTCCCTGTCAGTCGTCGCTGAGCCGGATAGCCTTCAGGCCCAGGTAGACCTGCGGGAGGTCGGTATCGAATGTCTCGCTGAAAAGCTCCATTGCCGCACCAAGGGCAGTGGCATTTTCAATTGTGCTGGCGTAAACCCGTTTTTCCGGGATCCGCGCTGCAAGTATCCTGACGAAAGTGTCATTGCGTGCAAATCCGCCGGTAACGTAGATTATCTCAGTGGTGTCATGATCAGTGATGACCTGCCTGTATGATCCCAGGCACTCGTCCACAAGGTCAAACATCATCTGGTGATATGCATCAGCATATGTAAGAAAATGAGTGAGGTCGGCATTATTGTCAGCAAATCCATCCGGGATGCCGTGGCGGAAGAATACTCTCCCGCGCCTGTTTGCCTGAATCTTTTCTATCTTTTTATGCTTGATCTTTATTGTCTTGTAAAGCTCCCCGGTAACCCCGAAGTGGTCATCGAGCACTGTGACGTTACTGTCATGTATCTCGCCAAGTAAAAACCGTGAGTATTTAATCTGCCGTGATCCGACACTCATGAAGCCCTTTTCGCCGTCCGCGAACTGTACATCGTCATACGGCTCCTGGTTAAAAGGATTCATGAAGGTACACCATATACCGGTGGATGCCAGTATAAACTGCCCGTCTGAACCCATCAGGTACGGAATGAGCGATGCCGTGGTGCTGTTCAGGCTATGGCATTTGCAGGGATTTGCCACTCCCGGCAGCTTCTTTACAATCTCTGAAACGGAGTTCTGAAGATGAGCTGTACAGCCTTCATTGCCTGCAATGCTTACTGCCCTGATGCTGTACAGATCACGTCCTGTCACCCCGCCCAGGCATGACTGCATCCAGGCTTCAATTGCAGGAAGGTCATCACATGGCTGCCCCTCCGGGTTAAAGGTCTCCCCTATGATTTTCTCCTCAGTGTGCAAGGTGTTCAGGCTTTTGTCGAATAACTGAAATCTCTTCCACGTTCTGCCGATATCGAAAACGGCAATCACATCTGTATACTCTGAATCCATCCGAATAATGAAATTTTATTTCAAAGATAACCATTGCCTGATTCAACCGGTCACTCTCTTTGGCTTATCATGTCAGTTTGTGTGATTGTTCAACATTTCATACCTTCATCCTTTCAAACTGCCTACACCATGAACTGGATTGACATCGTAATAGTTGCCCTGCTCTTTTACGGGCTGATACAGGGATTCATTGACGGCCTGATCATAGAAGTTGCAGAGCTGGCTGCGCTGGTACTTGGCATCTGGGGCGCCATCCACTTCTCATGGTGGACGGCAGAGAAACTGGCAGGCTGGTTTGACATGACTTCCCAGTGGACCGGCATCATCTCCTTCGCGGCGACTTTCACGGCCATCATGATTGTTGTATACCTGATTGGCAAGCTGCTTGACTCTGTTCTGAAAGCCATGGCCCTCGGCTTCGTCATAAAGTCGCTCGGAGCCATTTTCGGAGTGCTGAAGTTAGTGCTGGTCCTCAGCGTTCTGTTTGTCTTCCTGAATACTATTGACGAGAAGAAACACTTCCTGCCCTCGGCTACAATAAACAGCTCATTTTTCTATAATCCCATTGCCGACCTGGTTCCGTCAATCTTCCCGATTGTTGAGGGCGGCGACCTGATTGACAGCTTCAACCGCCACAAAAAGCAATCGCCCGGGGTGACCATCTGAGCGGTTTTGATATCTTTGCGACACCTAATTTCAAGTTGCTGATGATGAATTTTGTTGAAGAGCTGAGGTGGCGGGGAATGATTCATGACATCATGCCCGGCACTGAGGAGTTCCTGATGAAGGGGAAGAACTCGGCGTATGTGGGGTTTGATCCCACTGCTGACTCGCTGCATATCGGGCACCTTGTGGGAGTGATGATGCTGAAGCATTTCCAGAATGCGGGCCACACACCAATAGTGCTTATTGGCGGAGCCACGGGAATGATCGGTGATCCCTCCGGCAAGTCAGAGGAGCGCAATCTCCTCGACGAGGAGACGCTTCGCCATAACCAGGAATGCCTGAAGAAACAGTTTGAGAAGTTTCTTGATTTCAATTCCGGCGCATCCAACAGGGCCGTGATGGTCAACAACTACGACTGGATGAAGGAGTACTCTTTTCTGGGCTTTATAAGAGACATCGGCAAGCACATCACCGTCAACTACATGATGGCCAAGGACTCCGTAAAAAGGAGGCTTGACTCCGAGACCGGTCAGGGGATGTCCTTCACCGAGTTCTCGTATCAGCTGGTGCAGGGCACAGATTATCTCTTCCTATATACAAACCACGGCTGTCAGCTGCAAATGGGCGGCTCGGATCAGTGGGGCAACATCGTAACGGGAACCGAGCTCATCAGGCGCAAGACCGGCGGCGAGGCGTATGCGCTGACCTGCCCGCTCATCACCAAGAGTGACGGCCAGAAGTTTGGCAAGACCGAGAGCGGCAATGTGTGGCTTGACACGGAAAGGACCACCCCTTACCAGTTCTACCAGTTCTGGCTTAACGTGGCTGACGCCGATGCCGAAAAATTCATAAAGATCTTTACAATGCTCACGCAGAGCGAGATCGATGCACTGGTCACGGCCCACAAGGCGGAACCGCACTTGCGTATACTTCAGAGGCGGCTGGCCGAAGAGGTAACAGTGATGGCACACTCACGCGAAGACTATGAGGCTGCCGTGGAGGCATCACAGATACTCTTCGGCAAAGGCACCACCGAACAGCTCAGACGAATGGATGAAAAGACCTTCCTCTCGGTATTTGAGGGAGTGCCTGTGTACGACGTCAGCGCCGGCCTGCTCGGACAGGGAGTGACCATATCCGACCTCTGTGCCGTGCATACAAAAATAGCCGAATCAAAGGGTGAGATCAGGCGCCTGATACAGGGTGGCGGCGTGAGCCTCAATAAAGAGAAGGCGGATAACCCTGATGCGGTGATAACCTCCTCAAGCCTGCTCAACGGTAAATACCTTCTTATTCAGAAGGGCAAAAAGAACTATTACCTCCTGAGGGTGGTTTAATATCTGCCGCCGGATCTTATCGGGATAATGAATATGTCAAAACCTGGTGCGATGAAAAACGAAATAAGGGCTGAATTCAGGACCGACTCCTTCGATCTTATCAATTTCTTCATCAGGCACTTCAGAAAGTTCGTGATCGCAGGCATTGCATCAGCAGTGCTCTCCGCCGGCATCTCACTGCTGCTGAAGCCACTGTATGAATCAACTGTGGTCCTTTATCCTTCATCGAACATCACAGAAGCCGGAACTCTTCTCGGCGATGTTGATTCCCGTACAGCACTGTTCGGCGATGATGATGCCACTGAGAAGCTTGTACAGGTTATCAACAGTGAGCAGGTGAGGGATTATCTGAAGGAGAGATATGACCTTGTCAGGCATTATGGCATTAAACCCGGAGAGAAGTATCCCAATACGGTGCTGTCGGAGAAGATGGACAAGTACCTTCACTGCTCCAAAACGTCATTCGGATCCGTGGAGATACGTGTGCGAGACCGTGACAGGGAGGTTGCGTGTGCCATGGCCAATGACATGTCCCTGAGGGCTGATACGGTCTTCAACAACCTGCAGCGCAGCGCGGCTGCCGTCATGCTTGAAGAGATAAACAGGACCTATGAGAACCAGTTCCGTCTCGTAAGGCAGTATGAAGACAGCCTTCTCAGTCTCTCCGGCGCCGCCGCCCTGAGAATCTACTCCACCCTTGAAACGGAGAATGACTACCTGGGCATGATCCGTGGCAGGTACCTGGAGGCTCAGGCGCTCAGCCGCCGGACGATGCCCTACACTCTCATTGTGGACAGGGCAGTGGTGGCTGAAAGGAAAGTCTGGCCGCGGCGCACCGTTATGGTCATGGTATCAGTGTTCTCCGTGCTGCTGCTGCTGACCCTGGTGCTATTCGTTGCCGAGGGAGTGAAGCTGCACCGTCCCGATGACAGGCATTGAACTGCTTATACTGATCATCCCTGCAGCGCTGGCTGTTCTTCTGCTGGCGGTGCTGTCACTTGAGCACCTGCTTCTGCTCACTCTCTTCCTTACGCCGCTGTCATTACAGCTGAGCTATATCACCGGCAGCACCGGAGTTGATCTCTCGTTACCAACAGAGCCAGTACTGGCTCTTGTACTGCTTATAACACTGTTCAGACTTATTGTCACCGGGGGATTTCCCCGTGAACTGCTGAGGCACCCGATGACCGTGCTGATCGGGATCTATCTGCTGTGGACCCTTTTCACGGCTGTTACCTCCATCATGCCGGCCGTCTCCTTCAAGACACTGGCCTACAGGCTCTGGTTCACGGCGGGATTTTATCTTGTCATGGCGTCCCTGGCTTATTCGGAGAGGTTCAGGACCAGGTATATTCTCGCCTTCTCGTCCGGCCTGGCAGTAGCGGTGATCTACTTCATCGTGAGGGTACAGGGTGCAGGTCTTCTCAACCAGCAGTTTGCTCATTCTGCCTGCTATCCGTTCTATAAGGATCATACATCCTTCGGCGCTTCCATAGCCTTTCTGCTTCCGCCGCTGGCAGTGATGCTTGCCGGAAAGGGAGGCACGGGGCGCAAGGCGATGCTCACCTTCATTGTGCTGCTCTTTACAGCAGGCTTCATACTGTCATACAGCCGTGCTGCCTGGGTGAGCCTTATAGCTGCCACGGTAGCCGGATTGGTGCTATGGATCAGGATGCCGGTCAGGATGCTGGCCTTTTCGGCGCTGCTCCTTACGGTTGCCGTGACCCTCTCCGCCAACCTTATCTGGCAGCGTATGGACAGCACCACGGAGGACTCCTCGGCAGACCTGGAGCAGCATCTCCGATCTTCGGCAAATATCTCAACCGACCAGTCAAACCTTGAGCGCATTAACAGGTGGAAATGTGCATTGAGAATGTTCACGGAAAAGCCACATCTGGGGTGGGGCCCGGGCACATACCAGTTTCAGTATGCACCCTTCCAGAAGGCATCGGAGAGAACCGCCATAAGCACTGATTTTGGCGATGCCGGAAATGCGCACAGTGAATACCTCGGTGCACTGAGCGAGACCGGATGGCCGGGAGCGCTGATCTTCATGTCAATAACCCTTACCGCAGTCATCACCGGGATAAGATGCTGGTACCGTGAGAAAAGAGGACCTTCAGGATACTTCATACTGGCGCTTGTGACCGGCCTGCTGACCTATGTCGTTCACGCTGTCATGAACAGTTTCCTGGATACCGACAAGATAGCTGCACTGTGGTGGGGATTTATAGCACTCATAACGGCAACCGACCTGGTGCAGAAACGGGATCAGAAAGACCCCCCGATACCTGGCTCATGATCAGCCTGAGAGCGCGGACAGATCTCTATAGCCAGTATTGAGACATCGTCAAACAGCCGCTGGTTCCCGGCGCTGATGTCAAGGTCGCTTATCAGGTCATCAATATTATCCGACAGCGTCCTTGAATTCGGGAAATGCTTCACCAGAGGCGAGATGCCCAGATCCCTTCCGCTTTCGTCCTTCAGTTCAGACAGGCCGTCAGTATAACATATGATCTTGGTCGGTCCGTTCAGCGTGAGATGATCGGTTCGTACAAACGGCATCTCATCAAGCATGCCGACACCCACGCACGACTGTTTCAGCAATGTAGAAGTTCCTGACAGGGTGTCAATTATAAGAGGGGGATTGTGTGCCGCGTTGACATATTCAAGCACCTGTGTCCTGAGGTCATAACGGGCGAGGAAGAGTGTTATGAATCTTTCGCCGGAAGAGTTTGATACCACCAGGTCATTCAGTTTCCTGACCAGCTCTTCCAGGCTGGCTTCGACGGTGAAGAGTGCTCTCAGGCTGGCCTGGAAGTTGGACATGAGCAGAGCCGCTGACATCCCCTTTCCCGAGACATCGGCAATGCAGAAACCGACAACGTTCTCCGATAGAGGCATGAAATCATAGTAATCGCCCCCAACCTCGTAGTGCGGGTAATAAAATCCCCTTGCCCTGATCCCGTCTCCTGACGGCAGTCTGGTGTTGTCAGGTATGAGCATCATCTGCATCCGGGCGGCAAGCTCCAACTCGCGGCGCAGCGCTTCCTGCCTGAGACTCTCCCTGAAAAGCCGCTGATTCTCGATGGCAACAACGATGATGCCTGAAATTGTCTGTATGAAGTGAAGGTGCCTGATGAGCGGACTCATCCCTTCGCCCTCCTCGTCAATATCGCCTATGAGCACATAGGCTGAGGGCTCGTTGTTGTGGAGCACGGGGAGAATGAAATCCACAGCACGGAAGGTCTTTTGACTGACCTCGGTCTGTATCTCCCTGAAGCAGAGGAGATCCCTCTCCACGTTAATGGATGTGCTCAGCGATTCCGGGAATCCCGAATTGAGAAGCGGTTCCCAATGCTCTCCGTACTTGAAAAGAAGGATTTTGCCGATCCCCAGGTCATCACGGAGGATCGATTCGTACTTCCTGACCAGTTCGGAAGTGGGGAGGTTGGCGTTGATGGAGAGGGTAATGTCAAGAAGGGCGTCGAGCTTGTACTTCGACATCTTAAGTCTGTCCTTCGGAAGCCTGCCCTCTGTCATTGCCACGTCAGCCCTTTACTCTCTCTATATATGACCGGTCACGCGTGTCAATGCGTATCTTGTCACCCACGTTCACGAAGAGCGGAACCATGATTGTCGAACCGGTCTCAATGGTCGCCGGCTTGAGAGTGTTGGTTGCTGTGTCACCCCTAAGCCCGGGCTCTGAATAGGTAACCTCCATTACTACGTTGACCGGAAGATCAACCAGAAGCACGTTTTCAGTGTCTGCGTGCACGACGACTTCCACTATATCGCCCTCCTTGAGGAGGTCACTGTTCTCCAGCATTGACTCGGGAACAGTGATCTGTTCGAATGTCTCGACATGCATCAGGTGATAACCCATGTCATCCTTGTAAAGGTACTGATGAGGCCTTCGTTCTACGCGTGCCACATTGACCTTCACCCCTGAGTTGAAAGTATTTTCGAGGACCTTGCCGGTTGTCACATTCTTGAGCCTGGTACGCACGAAGGCCGGTCCCTTGCCAGGTTTTACATGCTGAAACTGTACGATGGTATAAAGGTCATTGTTGTATTCTATTACCATCCCGTTCCTGAAATCTGCAGTTGTAGCCATAAAAAAATCTTCTCTTCCTGTTTATTGTTCCAGATATTTAATGGGCATTCTAAGCCCTTCATAACTTGTCATATCCACATAAAATGACCCCACAAAGATATCAAATCGGACTTTAACCGGTAAAAAATTTTCATCTGCGGTGAACCACATGGCCATATCCTCCTCGGTCTTGAAGACCCTGCCCACTTCTGTGACGGGGTGAAACCGGTAGCACTCGATCTTGCTGCCTTTGATTTTAATGGTCTCTTTTCCCTTGTATTTCAATATTATAGGGTAGAGTTCGTCAGCAAACCAGGTCATCATTTCATAAGTTTCACCCGGCACGAGCTCCTTGCCGGAGGCGAGGTAATATTTTCTGAACCAGTAGAAGCAGGAGACAATGTCAAGAAGTCCTTTCGGGCCGGTATGATTACCGGTCAGGTCACTGAAGACAAGGGTGGAATCGGGTCTTGAACGCTGATCAAAACCCACTTCGTTGTACTTGCGGTACCGTCCTTCCTGGATATTCCTGATTGAAAAGAGAGGCAGATCATTGGCCGGGTCAATGTAACTCTCATAGGTATCCCTCACCTTATAGAGGGCATCGGCTATGCCGGTAGTCTGACCTGATACCACGGCATGCCAGATCTTTTCACCCTTGTACATCCCGTCATGGATGCTCAGGGTGACCACGCCGCTGCCGACAATGCCGTATCTTATCTGATAGGTGATCTTCTCACCGGGGAGGTAAGGCTGTTTCTGTGCTGCCAGCCACTGAAGACTTGCAGTTATGATTACCAGAATCGTTATAAAAGTATTTTTCATGACTCATTCATCGGTGTCAGGGTAGAAGCTTTCCGGGGATTGTGGCGATGAATTCCTTGAGATAGTAAGGCTCAAAATATGCCACATCCTCAAAATGCCTATTCCTCAAAGCATTTACTGCGGGGATATGCAAATATGATGCCGAGAGCCTGAATCCTTCCTCAAACAGGGCGTTGGGATGCCTTATTGTCTGACTGCACTTTTGCGAGCCGTTGCCGAAGAATATTATACGGTAATCAGCGAGGATATCGTTGAATGAGCCTTCATCTATTATGTCTGCTGCCGTCTCCCTGAATATTGTCCCGTCATGCCGGAAGAGGGCATTGTAGACCTCCATCCGGCGTGCGTCTATCATCGGACACAGGAGAGTTGAAGGGGTTGGTTCTCCCGGGTGTGTGCTGATGTAACCGCTGCACATCGCGGCCAGGGTGTTGATGCCGATGAGTGGTATGCCGGCGGCGTATGCGAGACCCTTGGCTGCTGAAACACCTATTCTCAGTCCGGTGTATGACCCCGGGCCCTTGCTCACAGCTACGGCATCGAGGTCTGAGGCCCTGAGACTGTTTTTCTCCAGGAGCTCACCGATAATGAGGGTAAGTGAGGAAGCGTGCGACTGCCCCTGCGGTGCCTCCGCCACGGAAATAATTCCGTTGACGTCGCACAGTGCAGCAGAACAGATGTCTGTGGCTGTCTCAATGCAGAGGATCATTCGGGTGGTTGGGTATCGTTCCTTATTTCTTCTTCTTTTCAGTGCTGAACAGAGCCTCTTTTGCCACTACCTCAATAAGAGTGGAGTCGGAAAGCTTCTTGGAGATGGCGCTGAATGGCTGAACAATGACCTCGTCGCCCTCTTTGAGCCCGTCGAGAATCTCGATGTTTACATTGTCCTGTATCCCGGTCTTGACGTCACGTGCAAGGGCGTAGGTGCCGTCTGAAAGGAAGACAAGCGTCCGTATCTTGTCCTTGGCTGCCGGATCAGTACTCAATGTATCGGTACGGGTGGTGACGGCCTGGATGGGAACGGTAAGAACATTGCTCTTGCTGCTGGTATAGATATCAACCGAGGCTGACATCCCCGGCCTGAACGGGCTGGGGTTCTTATCGCTGATCAGGTCTTCGTATGACTCCTTGAGGATGAGGATCCTTACCTTGAAATTGGTTACCTGGTCAGAGGTGCTTCCCAGTGTGTTTGCTGAATTGGCTATCTCCGTAACAACACCCTTGAAGTCGCGGTCGAGGTAGGCATCCACCTCAACTATGGCGGTATCACCAAGTTTGACTCTTATAATGTCATTCTCATTGACATCAACCATCACTTCCATACGGTTCAGGTCGGCTACCCGCAGTACCTCGGTGCCGGTCATCATATTCGCTCCGACGACCCTTTCCCCGAGCTCTACCAGGAGGCTGGAGATCGTACCGGTCATCGGTGAATATACCGTTGTTTTTATCAGGTTCTCGTTTGACTCCTTGAGAGATGCTTCGGAGCTCTTCACCGAATACTCCGCGCTCTGTTTCTCGGCCAGGGCTATTTTGTACTGTGACTCGGCCTGCTCAAAGTCAGCCTGCGAGATGGTGTTCTCCTCAAACAGTTTTTTGCTCCTGTTGTAAGCCAGCTCAGCCTGGATCAGTTGTGCTTCCACTTGCGACAGACGGGCCTTTGTGGAGTTCAGGGTGGCTGCTGCACGGTCGCGCGCCGAGACGTAAATCTCAGGCTTGATCTTGAAGAGCAGTGTGCCTTTCTGCACAAAATCGCCCTCTTTTACATTAAGCTCTACGATCTCACCGGAGACATCGGGACTGATCTTTACCTCAGTCTCAGGCTGTATCTTTCCGTTGGCGGTGACGGCCTCGATGATCGGATTGACAGACACTTTTTCTGTGGCAACTTTGATGGTGAGCTCTTTGCCGAACCAGCCGGCATTCTTGCCGACAACGGCAAGGATGATGAGAAGTATTACAATGGGAATGAGGATCCTGAGAATCTTATTGTCTTTCATTGGATGAGTGTTTTTCAGGTATTATTTGGCAAGGATGGTGATGTGTTCGAGTGAAAGGGGAATCCCCTTGTAGAAGTCCAGGACTTTTGTCTTGAATACATATTCATATTTTGCCTGGGCCATTTCGCTCTGCGCATTGAGGAGCTGTGTTTTTGACTGATTGTATTCAACGGCTGTGACCATGCCTACTCCCAGTTTCTGTTCTGCATAACGGAAGGCCTCTTCCATAGAGGTGACGGCTTTTTCGCTTGCATGGTACTTCTTCAGTGCTCCGCCGGCGTCAGTGTAAGCCTGCTGTATATTCTTATATAGTTGCTTGCGGGTGTTCTCCAGGGTGTATTTAGAGTTCTCGATGCCGAGCCTTGAGTTCCTGATGCCGGTATTGACCTGCCATCCGTTGAAGATCGGCACATTCAGCGAGAAGCCAAGGCCGTAATTAAGGTTGTCATTCAGCTGTTCGCCGAAGGGGTAGGCCTCGAAGGTAACCGGCTTGACACGCTTGTCGGAATAGCCTGTTGACATTGAGGCGCCGAGACTCAACCGTGGGCTCCTGTTGCCGCGGGCAATGGCAAGGTCATACTCTGCGCTCTTCAGCTGGTACTTGGCGCTCAGTATCTCCGGGCGGGTCTTTTCGGCTATTGAAAAGATGGCAACGGGATTGCCGTCAACGGCATCATCCCTGACAGCGATGTCAGGAATGGCAATGCTGAACCCTTCAGTACTCTGCAGCTCGAGCATCTGTGCCAGGTTCAGCAGCGAGAGGGTCAGCTGGTTCTGAAGGTTCACGAGCTGAAGCTCCTCACGGGCTGCCTGGGCTTCAATGTCAAGAAGATTTCCCCGGGCAAGACTGCCGGCTTCAACCATCTTCTGAGTCCGGTCAATCTGCTGCATGGTCATCTCAACCTGGGCCTCGGTGGCGGTGACAAGCTCACGGTTCAGCAGTATCTGGAGATAGGCAAGCGCTATATTGAGTGAGATGTCATCACGGAACTTTGCAAGCTCCTGCTCACTGGCCAGAACCTGGTATTTGTTCTTCTGAATTGTGTTGTAGTTCACCAGCCCGCTGAAGAGTGTCACATTACTCCCTGCGTAGAAGTTGTTTGACTGAACGGTCTCGTTCTCGGTGAACTCATAAGTGGTCTCGTCAAGAGCACGCCCGAAGGCATAGTTGTGCGATGCACTTCCGTTGAGGGTCGGTAGCAGTTTCAGCTTTGACTGCTCCAGGGCAGTGACCTGGTACTCAGTCATAATCTCCTGCTGTTTTATCTGGATGTTGTTCTGAAGGGCATGTGATATGCACTCCTCCAGGGTCCAGGCCTTTTGCTGAGCAAACAGTGCTAGCGGACTCAGCATAAGGATAAAGCCCAGAGAGAGAATCTTTCTTTTCATAGTGTTTAAGACAGCATTGATTGAGAGTACGAAGATAGGAAATTGATCAGTATTTTAAAGACAGCAAAGTTATTATGATGTTGCATCGGGTGATTACAGCATCCCTCATTTTTTGTATATCTTTGCGCTGCTTGACAATAAAGTATTAATCAAACACATAAAATAATGAGCAACAAGGGATTAAATCTGGAGCCCGGCGTAATCAGCGGCGAAGATGTGAAAAAGCTGTTTGACTATGCCAACAGGAACGACTTTGCGATACCGGCAGTAAACGTGGTGGGGACCGACTCGGTGAACGCAGTACTTGAGACCGCCCGTGAGGTGAAATCGCCTGTGATTATCCAGTTTTCAAACGGAGGGGCCCATTTCTTTGCCGGCCAGGGGCTGACGAAGGAAAACCATACCGGCGCTATTGCCGGAGGCATCTCCGGAGCACTTCACGTGCATAACGTTGCCGAGTACTACGGTGTGCCGGTGATACTGCACACTGATCATGCGGCACGAAAACTTCTGCCGTGGATTGACGCTCTGCTCGAAGCAGGTGAGGAGTTCTATGAGACCAACGGCAAGCCTCTCTTCAGCTCTCACATGCTTGACCTCTCGGAGGAACCGCTGAAGGAGAACATCGAGACCTGCAAAAAGTACCTTGAGCGCATGGACAAGATTGGAATGACGCTGGAGATTGAACTTGGTGTAACCGGGGGAGAGGAAGACGGCGTGGACAACACCGGCGTGGACAGCTCGAGGCTTTACACCCAGCCCGAGGATGTGGCCTACGCCTACGAGGAGTTGCTGAAGATTTCTCCGAATTTCACGATTGCGGCATCGTTTGGTAACGTACACGGGGTATACAAACCGGGAAACGTAACACTGCGGCCGGAGATACTTAAGAACTCCCAGGATTACATTCAGAAGAAATACAAGACCGGTCCCAACCCCGTGAATTTTGTCTTCCACGGCGGCTCCGGCTCGGAGAAGCACCTTATCACCGAGGCGATAAAATACGGTGCCATCAAGATGAACATAGACACCGACATGCAGTGGGCGTTCTGGGTTGGCGTTAAGGATTACTACGAGGCTAAGAAAGGCTACCTGCAGGGCCAGATAGGCAATCCCGAAGGCGAAGACAAGCCCAACAAGAAGTACTATGATCCCAGGGTATGGCTCCGCAAGGGTCAGGAGACCTTCATTGCAAGACTTAAGGAAGCGTTTGCCGATCTTAACGCGGTGAATAGGATGTAAGACTTATTAATAAGCTAAGATACAGCAGGCCAGCGTCTTGATACCGGCCTGTTTTTTTGTTGTTAATAAGTCACAGTTTTCTCAGGCCTATTGGATGGCCTTGCCGTATACTTTAGCATAAAATTCACGGCGGCATTGAGACGCGGACCGGTTAGTGAGGACAGGATAAAGAGGACTACAACTCTGACTCTCAGGTTAAATGAGAGGGAGGCGAAGGCACTCACTGTCTACTGCAAGCGGTTCAGGGTGCGAAGCAAGTCGGACTTCATGCGTCGGACAATTATGCAGGCCATCATTGGACGGTTTGAGGCTGAACATCCTTCATTGTGGGAACAGGGAGAGCTGACGCTTTTTTCACAGGAACCAAAAAATAACTGAAAAGGGACAGAGGCGAATCTAATTTTGTTATTTTTGTAATCCACAATTGGGGGAAGGGATGGCACCGTCGGAAAAACAATGGGATTGGATATCATTAAAATAGAGCCTACCAGGGTGACTCCGCAGGTATTGTTTCTGGAGGGTCACCTGGAGATAAGGGGCAGGTCGATTTCCGAAAATTCGACAGATTTTTTCAGGCCTTTGGAGGATTGGGTTGCTGCCTATGTTGAGCAGACGGAGGTCCGGACAAGGGTTGTACTTGCATTTGATTTCATCAATACTGCATCGACGAAGTGGGTCTATGCCATAGTGAAGCGACTTGCGCAGTACCGTAATGTGCATGAGATGATATCAATAGAGTGGTATTATGAGAAGGGTGATGAGGATCAGTATGAGCTGGGGCAGATAATTCATTCCTTTATTGATTGTCCGTTCATCTTTTACGAGACTGAGCAGACCTGAAAATCTTAAAAATTATCTTATTTTTGCACCGCCTTATCAGGCGCCGATTGACCCATGGTGTAATTGGCAACACGTCTGATTTTGGTTCAGAAGAGTCGGGGTTCGAACCCCTGTGGGTCAACAAAAAAAACAGCTGAAGGGCTGTTTTTTTTGTTGGAGATGGGAGGTGGCTGAAGTAGTGAGATTCCCCGCCCTGCAGTCTGGCCCCTTCGCTAAAATGATCCACCGGATCATTTCTTAACGCTCGGTCCCCCTGTGGGTCAACATGAGGCCGGCAGCAATGCCGGCTTCACTGTGTGCGCCCGGCATGGACGATAACTTTAGGGTGAGAGTCCCGAACGCGCCCTGACAGTGGGAAGCATTAGCTGAAGGCAAGGGTGCCCATCGTGAGGTAGGATCTGAAGGAAGCCGGAGGCTACGTATGGTTATATGGAAACAATGGAAACGGATCAGGACCAAGATGGCCAATCTCGTCAAGCTGGGCGTTAAGAAACAAATGGCTTATGAGTGGGCGAATACCCTGCCAATCTTATGATCCCGAATGAAATTCCTGACGTCAGGGCATGACATCAACCAGTCACCTGATCCCTTAGTTCCTGAATTTTTCTCATTTTCTTGCAGAATGTCTTAAATATGTTTTAATTTTGGTAGGGCTTTGTTGTTTTGAGATGTCTGTATAGTCACAACTTACCATTATCATGAAAAGGATTCTGCTCCTGGCCTTTATCCTGACGGGTACTACTTTCGCTCTGTTCCCGCAGGATCAAATCATCACCCGCAACAATGATACCATTGAGTGCAGGATCACAAGGGTGACCCGCAATGAAATCCTGTTCGAGATTGACACTAAAGGAGTCACCTCTTCGGGGAAATTACCATTCACGGAAATAGCGAGCTACTCGGTTACCAACCCTCCGACAGGCGGCAGTAGACCTGCCAGCCCTCCCGGGGCAATGAGACCTGCCAGCCCAACGGGTTCCATAAGACCTGTCCTCGCAGATACAGGCCCCTTATCCCGGCTGCGCCTGAGCCTGAACGGAGGTGCAGGGTATATTTTCAGCAGCTCTGAAAAAGCCGAAGAGGGCATGGTGGCCTGGGGAATAGCACAGGACAATGCGGAAGCATACTACAATGATCTTAAACTTGGCATATACGGTAGCGGTGACATTACGTTCATGGTGACACCGGGGATCGGCACAGGACTACGCTATAAATTTTTCTGCACAGATGCAGGTGTCAAAGGCTTCTTTGACCCTGACGACGGAATGTACCTGATACATGGCACGTACAGTGAACATATATATGTCAATTTTGCGGGTGTTTCCTTATTTTATACTGAATCGGTGGGCAGAAGCCGGAAATTGAGTCTCTACGCTTCATGGGCGGCAGGTTTGACCCTTTACAGAAACGAAACCGAAACGTTCCAGGGAAATTTTCTGATCACCGGTAAATCTCTCGGGATGGATGGGACACTGGGTCTTGAATACCGCCTTACCCCCTCCATGGCTCTGGGTGCCGAACTGTCAGCCTTCAACTCCCTGCTCAGGAAGATTGAAATGACAGACGGAACAAACACTGAGACACTTGAGCTTGAAAAGGAAAACATTGAAAATCTCTCACGGTTCGAGCTTTCTTTGGGAATCAGATTTTACCTGTGGAACAGATGAAAAGAGCAGCAATTATCCTTGGCATCGGAACCTTCCTGTTTGCTGCCATGTCTTGCAGCAACAAGTTCCTGGAAGAAAATGAGGTCGATCTTTTTGGTATCGCGGATACCCTCTTCCTGACCAGCTATGATGAAACGGTTCAGACCACCCTTCAAACCTCACTGGGCAATCACGATTTCACGATTTACATGCAGCCGAAGTTTCTGTCATTCAATTCCATGCATGGGAGAATCAGCAACGGATCCATCTCCCTCGATATTACCGTGCTTCATGAAAACACAGATGCCTGGCAGCCGTTTTTCTACACCATGGTAGTGCTCGATGTAGAGGATGTGGGTCTTGTCGGTATAAACGTCGTTTATACCAATTACAGGAATGTCTCTATGTACTGTTCCCCGGCATCTCTTACCTTTACTTCTCCGGACTCACTGGAATTCATCCTGTCTAATAACGGCTACGGCTTGCTGGCATGGCAGATAACCGCAATTCCTGAGTGGCTTGCTCTGTCCCGGTATGAAGGAACGATCCTGCCCGGCAGCTACCAGCCTGTTACAGTCAGTATCCTGACCCATATGGTGACGTCAGGGCAGGGCTACAGCGGTTCAATAAAGATAGGCAACAATTCAGGCTCCGGCTATTACACGCTGCCGGTCAATATAACAGAGTCAGCCATCCCTCCTGCTGATGCTGACCGGATAACCAGTCTGCTTACCGACGCCGAATATCACCACAATACGGGGATAATGGCCATCTGTACAAAATCGCCCAACCAGCTCATCCTGCTGAACACTGCCACTCAGCACTCAGACACGGTACCCCTTCAGAAGACTCCAAATTGTATCAGTTTCTCCGAAGACGGGCAGAAAGCCGTTATCGGGTATTCGGTGGCATCGGTTGGATATTTTGATGTCGGCAGTCGGGTGATTACGGCAGAATACAATATTGACTGCATCCCGTATGATATCGTGCTCGGTGATAATGAGTGGTGCTATATCACACCCATGGAAGATCAGTGGGTGCAACTCCGCAGCCTTAACCTCAGCACCGGGGAGCTGTTCGTAAATACCACGGCATCACAGATCTATGAAAAGACCATTATTAAGAAGATACCAGGCAAACCGGTCATGGCAGGTACTCAAACAACTGTGTCTCCTTCCGGACTGCTACTCTTTGATCTCTCTTCCGGCAAGGCTTCTGAAGAAATTACACGTTACCATGAAACAATAGACCGTTTCTGGATTTCAAAAGACACCGCGCGGCTTTATGCAGCATACGGTAATGTCTACATATTACCCGAATACGACGGCGAGTTTCATTCCACTGCTCCTCCGGTGTATGGAAACATAGCCGCAGACCTGTTTTCCATCAGTGCCCTGGATGATTGCCCGGTCACCAACAGTGTTTATGCCGGTACTGCCAACATTCATCATCAGACCGGCACCTCTGCCCAGATATATCAGTTCAACGCGACAAACCTCAATAAAACAGCTGCATACACTGTGAAGCCTGTATGGCTGAATATATCGGGCAACACAGCTCTGTACTACACCTTCCCCCGCTTCCTTTTCGTCAACAACGCGGGTACCGTTATGTATGTGATTAAGAGCCCGAGGAACGAGTACGGCATTGAAGGATGGTTCATGCAGACCATAGATCTGTAAAATTCAGCGTATAAGAGAGGTGCACAGTCAGACACCAAAGCTGCAGGATCAGTTTTTCCAGTAGGACGAACCTGCCCTGCAGGCTCGCCCCCATCCAAAAAATGTCAACAGGGGGTTCCCTTCATTTCACCGTAACCGTCTTTATATAAGTCTCTTCCGGCGACAGGCATTTTGATGAATTTCATATAAGCCACTCTTCCAATCTGGTCAACCGAGTTGAACTGAACTGTCTTCAGCCGGCCCCATTTCTTATCGGGAGTAAGTTTAATTGCACTCTCAGACCAGAAAATATCAGCATTCCGGGGCACGGGTGTATTCATATAACCGCATACCCTCAGGTATCTTTGCAGAGGCCCGGGCAATCTGCTTATAAGCCCGCCGGTGAACAACTGCTGATCATCCGGTTTGTTACCGGAAGCAATCCTGCCCTGTCTTTCAAAAAAACTCTCTTCATTGTCAGCGATTATGTTGTTTGTCAGGCGGTATGATTGGGTTCTGTGCCTTCACGCGGGGAATATCTAAGATAAAATTACCCATATCATTGAAATGAACAATTCGCCACAAATTCTGTACCCTGAATTTGTCCGAACCAACTGGCATCCTGGGGGCATGCAATCCGGCACACTCATACAGGGCCCTGGACAGGCTGTAGCGCATAAGCCTTAATCAGATGCCTCGGCCAGCATCTCGAGATCCTCGGTGACCAGGTGCTTCGCGTACCTTATCTCATCACAGATCCTGCCGTTCTTTATTACGGCGTTCCGTAACACTGCCTCTCTCTCAAACCCGCACTTCTCAAGCACCCTCTGTGAAGCAGTGTTGAAAGAAAAAACGCCCGAATATATCTTGATGACATCCAGTTCGCGGAATCCGTAATCACAGATCAGATTCACAGCCCTCGGAGTTATTCCTTTATGCCAGTACGCCTCACCTATGAAGTACCCCAGCTCGGCCGTTTTGCGGTAAACGTCATCCTGAGGGTGCAGCCCGATGTTACCCACATACTCACCGCCGTACTCAATGGCGAATACCTGGTATGGCTCCATCATGAAACACATTGATATGAATTTTTCAGCATGCTCCGGGGTGTAGGGATAAGGGAATGAATCCCGAAGGTTTGCTGCCACCTTCTCGTTGTTGGCCATTTCCGCCATCCGGATTTTGTCGCTGCGCCGGAACTTGCGAATGGTTACTACTCCGTCTGTGAATGTCAGAGGTGATGTTTTCATTATTTGCAGGAATTAAATACGGAGCATAAAGGTATTAAATTGAGTAATATTGTGAGATGAGAAGGGCACTGTCGCTGATATTGATTCTCTTAAGCACTGCCGCGCTAACCCGGTCGCAGCCCTCGTTCCCTGACAACGGGCAGCTTTATGTCGACACGGTGGTGCCTGCAGTTTATATCTCAATTCACCCTGACACACTGGCTTGGATCTATGCCAACCCCGAGAGTGACAGGGAATTCCGGGCGGTCTTTGTCTTTGATAACGGAGCGGTGCGCGATACCCTGGAGCAGGTAGGGTTCAGGTTAAGGGGCAACACTTCTCGGACGTCGAAAAAAAAATCGTTCAAAGTCTCCTTCAACACTTTCACCCCGGGCGGGAAATATTTCGGGGTGGAGAAAATGAACCTGAACGGCGAACACAATGATCCGTCGGTTATGCGCTCCAAAATCATGTGGGATATACTTCGAAAATGGAATATCCCCGCCCCGCGGGCAAACCATGTCAGGGTCCATATCAACGGAAATTACTTCGGGCTTTATATCAATGTGGAACATATCGACGAAGAGTTTGCCCTCTCGCGGTTCGGCAACAAGGACGGAAACCTCTATAAATGCCTCTACCCGGCAGACCTTGCATACCGGGGCCCTGACCCCGACAGCTACAAGTTATGGAACGGTACCAGGTGGACCTATGAGCTGAAAACCAACCTTGAGGCGAACGACTTCTCTGATCTGGGAGAGCTGATAGGCATACTGCATAATACAGAAGATCAGAACCTTGTCTGCGAACTTGACGGGGTGTTCAATGTCCAGGATTATCTGAAGATCATGGCTGCCCAGATCTTTTGCGGTGACTGGGACGGATATCTCTACAACAAAAACAACTTCTACCTCTATCACAATACTCAGTCAGGCCGGTTTGAGTATATCCCGTATGATGTTGACAACACCTTCGGCATTGACTGGTTCGGGATCAACTGGGCCGAAAGAAATATCTACGGCTGGCAGCCGGGAGGAGACCAGGTGAGGCCGCTGTATGACCGCATCGTTAACAATCCGGTGTTGCGTGATCAGTTCAGCTTTTACGCCCGGGAGCTGATAGAAAACACCCTGGACATCGATTCCCTGATAGCGGCAGTCGAGGCCAGGAAGGAGTTAATATATCCCTTTATCGTCAACGATCCCTTTTATCCCCTGGACTACGGCTATGACCAGGCTGATTTCCTCAACTCCTATACCTCCGCAACAGGTGCTCATGTCAAGTGGGGTATTTTCCCGTACCTGGAGGCGAGGAGTGCTTCCATGGCATCACAGATCGAGGAGGTTGATGCCGCGCCTGTTATTAAGTATTATGCATGGGACAGAAGGGCAGGAGAACCATTGCGCGTCAGCTGCACCGTGGAGGCGGCGTCACGGCCGGTAACCGTAAAGCTTGTGTATTCAGTATCCGGAGGCGATTCCCGCGAGGCGGAGATGACCGATGAGGGAAACAGCCGGTTCTCAGTCACCCTTACAGGCATACCTGATGATGGCCCGGTCACCTGCCAGGTGCTTGCATCATCTGCACAGGGAGCAACAACATTACTGCCATGTAATCCCTTCCTGATAGCACCGATTTCCGGCGAGACACCCCTGCTCTTCATCAATGAGTTCATGGCTGACAACGAGGAGACTATCAGCGATGAGCATGGCTTCTTCAGCGACTGGATTGAGATATACAACGGCGGTGATGAACCGGTCAGCCTTGGAAGTCTTTATCTGACTGATAATTTCAATGATCCGCTTAAGTGGAAGATGCCCGGAACGATTCTTCCTGCCGGGGGGTTCATCCTTCTCTGGGCTGACGGCACTCCCGGGCTCGGGGAGCGGCATGCATCGTTCAAGCTTGACAAGGATGGAGAGGAGATAGGGATCTATAACCGTTACAAACTTGTTGTAGACACGGTTACATTTGGTTTGCAATATGAGGATGCAAGCATGGGAAGGAGGAGTGACGGGGCCAAAGAGATAATCTTCCTGGCCGCGTCAACGCCCGGAAGATCAAATAACCTCACCTCTTCCGGCACCACTCCTGAAGTCACCCGATTGAGGATCCATCCCAATCCTGTCACTGGTGAGACTTTATGGCTGAGCGAGGCTGCAGACTGCAGGGTGTACGGTACCTCGGGAATACTGATGTTTTCGGGAACCAAAGTGACGAAGATCGATGTGAGTACATTCCCGGCAGGAATGTATATACTTGTTACCGGCGACGGAAGAGCTGTCCGGTTTGTCCGGTCAGGAAAATAAAAAAATCCCGGGGTGCCTTCATCTTCTGCTGATACGGCTCCGGCCGGAGATTATGAGCCCGTCAGAGGTTAGTCCTTCAATGAAGAGTGTATAGTCAGTCGGATTATCAGCCGTGTAGAAATCAAAGAGAGCTTCCCCGTCAGCTGATACTTTTACGTCAGGGTTCCAGTAAACAGTGGTCCGCAGGTCGGGAGGACCGATCTCCCTGCTGTCGGTGGTCTCGTAGCGCGGTGAGTAGAATTCCGCCGGTTTCAGGTAGCCAAGCGGCATGATTGTCTTTATATTGAACTTTGGAGGCTCTTTATAGGGACCCATGCCTTTCTTTGTAGTGATTACAATGGCACCGCCCGCCCCGGCACCACCAAGGAGGGTTGTCTGTGCACCCTTCAGAACCGCCACTCTTTCAACGCTATAGGGGTCAATATCATCTATATTGTAATCATATATAATCATGTCATCCAGCACCAGAACGGCAGTAAGCTGTTCATTCAGGTTGAAGCGCATCCGATCTATTATCACCTTTCCCCCCTCGACCCTGGTAAAGGGTATCTGGTTGATGACGTCAGTCATTAATGCAGGATGCAGCTCCTCGATCTTCTCATAGTCCAGCATGTTCAGCGACTCCTGACCGGCTTTAGGCATGTAGTACGAATAGCTGTATTTGCCTTTTTCCGGCGCCTTTGCTGTAATGATCACCTCCTCGATGTAGACGGTGCGCATGCCGTTCTCCATAGTGTAGCGGGTATCAGCGCGCGTCAGGTAGTTACTGAGCCGGGCGTCAGCTTCTGTCCCGGCCGTAAGGGACAGTGGTGTGCCGGGAATGCTTACCGCAGCAGGGAATGTTTCATTGTCAAGCAACAGGTCAACCGTCGGCCTGCCGGCCTTGTTAAGAGCCTGGATAACGAACTCGGTACTGTCTGGAAACTCGATCCCACTGAACGCAAAGCGACCGAGGCTGTCCGTCCTGGTCATTTCGATATAGTCCGTACCCCATGAAAACGCATTTACTTCGGTCTCTTTCACGGGCTTGCCAAGGATGAGGCTTCTGACGCTACCCGTTATCTCCATACCTGTTTTCGGCGGATATTTCATTGTGCGATACCTGCCGGCCAGCACAGCGGGAAGATCATATCTGCGCCAGCCATTGGTCATCATCAGAAGATCAAGACCTGCGGATGCCCGGGGGTTATTTGTCCGGAAATAGAATCCCGGGTTGTTAATATATCCCTTCAGTTCGGATGTAAGCAGGAGTGTTGTAAGGATTGTGACTGAAGAGTCCGGCACCAGGTCGCTGTCGTCGGTTACTGAGACCGAGAAGCTGCCTGCCCTTGGTTTTCCGTCAGGTCCGGTGATTTGTACAGAAGCCTTAACCGGGCTTCGCTTTGCATAATTCGGTGCATCAGTAGCAATACCGGTCCGGGCCTGGTCATTTCTCATACAGAAAACGAGGCGTTCACTGAGAGGGTTCATTGCAGAATCAAACAGGATTATCTGCAGGACGCCGGAGGGGAACGATTCCGTATCGAAGGAAACGGCACTGAAATTACTGTTCCAGGGCTTCGCGTAATGAATTATTCCCCTGGTATGGAGCAGAAGGAAGAGCTCCTTTTCCTGATCAATGTCCCCGGATTTCAGCACGCTGACCAGGAGGGTGTCTCCGGATTGTTCTGTGGTGAGGGTGACAATCCCGCTGCGTGCGGGAGGCAGCTGAAATCGCGTCTCAATTCCCCTGCTGTTTGTGCAGATGGCATAGTATGTACTGTCATGATGGGCAGTTATGTAGAATTGCCCCATACCTTCATGCAGTGTGCGGGTGCGGGTCAGTTCACTGCCGGAGGCATCGACTATGCTCATCCTGACATCTTCCGGCATGCCGGCGGAAGACAGAGCCTTAAAGGCAACACGGCATTCCGTGCCTGAGGGGAGGTATCCGCCTTCGGGGAAGAAGGAGACATCAAAATCATCTTCCGGAAGAGGCAGGGAAATATACTCCCTGCTTTTGGAAGTCTCGATATAGAGGACACCCTGGTCCGAGCCTGCAGGAAGCCTGAAGCTGAACCGCGCAACCGAGTCAGCGTCTGATTTTATGTCATCCCGGGGTTGACGGTTGACTCTCATCCGCAGGTTCTGCGGCAGGATCTTTTGCCCGGTTTTAATATCTGTAAAGCAAACCTCTGCCGTAAACCGATCCTCCTTTTCCTGTTTCAGGGCAACTACGGTATTCACTGAGGCCGACCGGGGGCCCTCCACACGGATTCTTTTCAAGAAATAGTAATCGGCGCCGGGGTTAAGCATGTTTTCGGTCCAGGCCCTCAGGGTATAGTCGCCCTCAGGCAGAGCCTGGTCGAGGCTGATGTGTCCGTGGAATGCTCCGGAGTCAGGTCTGATTTTGATCCTGTTGACAACCGAGTCAAGTGGGTTGATCAGTTCCGCAATCATGTACTGGTTTGCCTTGGGGATGTGCAGCACGGCATCAGCCACGTGAGCTCTGAACCAGATTGTTTCACCGGCAAGATAGACAGATTTGTCACAATGGACGTAGATCTTTTCCTGTGGAAAAGTGAGGATCTGTTCAATAATCCTCCCTGTCAGGGAATCTCCCAAAGATCCCTTGAAGTCCTGTCCATGAATCTCAGAGGAGACCAGTAAGAAGGATACGACAACAGCAGTCAGAGTTCGCATTAACTCTCCTTTGTTCAAAAATGCGGAGATAAGAGGACAAGTATACTAAATAAATCTGTTCAGCCGCTTACTTTAGTCAAGGTTTCATAACTGCCCAGGGTATAAAGCACATAATTTTCCATGCTGCTTACATTCAGCCTGATATCAGAATAGGAGAAGAAGTCCCATAAGGGTTTTGTTTCAAATATCTTTCCGTCGGGGAAGGTCCATCGCACTTTAAATCTCAGCTCGACCCTGTCCTCGTCGTTCTGGAACTTATACTGGTATGGGCCTCCAATCTTTACATTGGTAAGAGGAATGGCCCCTCCGGATGGCATAATCTGTGCCTCAACAGGGAAAGTACCGCTTTCTTTGCCTGTACAATAGATTTTGGTAATAGTGCCGGTGATTATCATTGAGCTGGCCTGTGAGATGTTATACTGTGTCATATCGTCGGTGAATGTCACCAGGTTCGAGGTCATTCTGACGTTAATTATTGGTTCCTGGATTGTTTCCCAGTTATTCTTAAGACATTCATCATCAGTGTCCGGAAACAGGGCGCAGCCGTCAATCATAAGGATGACAGCAAAAATGGAGGCGATCGAGGTTAATGATTTGATTTTCATAGCTTAACGTGTTAAAATATTTTTATCAGTAAGAAGGACAATGGACCGTAAAGTTCCAGGCAGTTCCCTTTGATCCTGAGCAGTTGGGATTGACCCTCACTTCAATGACCGTGGTGTAGCCGCTGAACTGCACCTGCACTGACCTGCTTTCGCCGACACACCCTGAGTTGAATATTGTCATGCCGCCCTGCGAGATTATTATCTGGTCTTTTACGTCAAAGGTTTGGTAGTCAAAACGGAACGCCCCTCCAGTTATACCCAGGTCAATCATATGGACTTCCGGGGCGTCACCACCTGCTTTCTGTGTGTCATTGCATCGGCTCTGGTGCACTACGGGCTGCTGCTGACCGGACGGAAGGTTCCCCGGGCTCACGGCCCCCTGTGTGTTATTGTTCATTGCGCCGGAGAGAATAGCCATGAAGTTTATTATGTCATTCATATCCAGCACGGGTTTTTTTCTCTCGGGCACACAGCCGGTGTATGAGTTATTCCAGACAAACCCCGGCATACAGTTGCAAACCATTATGTCATTCACCGGGTCATATACCTGGTGTGCATTGGGAATATGAGAACAGTCGGCATGTACGATCTGTGTGGCGGTGATCCGGTCACAACCGCTGAAATCATCACGCCACCGGTATCCGGGGATGCAATCACAGTATGGCTGTTGACGCTCCGGATCCCAGACAGGCATAGTATTCGGAAATGCATCGCACCGCAGGCTGTTCAGGCCGGCTACAGATTGCGGGTAACAGCGGGTGAAGTCCTGATCCCAAACATAACCTGGCAGGCAGTCGCACATTACTGTTCTGGTTACATCATCCCATACCGGCTGTGTATTGGGATATCCTGAGCAGTCAGCATGAGCTGCAAGCAGTTTGCCTTCTTCCTCGCAACCCTTCAGATCGGGCCGCCAGAGATAGCCCGGGAGGCAGTCGCAGTAATATTCTTCGCGGCCGGGATCCCAGAACGGTTCTGTATTGGAATAGGCGTCACACATACCCTCAGGAGGAGGAGGCAGGTTATCCTGATCATCAGTGTCAGGCCCGGCAGTCTCCTCTTCCACGGTGACTCTTGCCAGTGCATCCTTTCCGTCATATTGTGCCAGTATTGAGTACATTCCTGGAGAAATGGCATTAAATACCGGGTCAGCCAGGGCAATGGCTGTCACATCCTTTGATTCACCCCTGTAGTTCACCGCGATCACTTTGAAGGTGACAGACCCGGAAACTTTTACAGTGGTGGCTGAAGGTTCAATCATCAGTTTGTCTGTTGACTCAAGCTCTTTCTCAATGAGGTACTCAAGCCAGACTATCTTCTCTTCCAGGAGCTCTTTTCTGCCGGCAAGTTCCCTGCGGGCTATAGCATTGAATTCCTTAATTTTATGATCCTGATACTTCTCTTCAAACCAGCCCGTTACATAATCGTCAAATTTCCGGTCCCATGCCGGAAGAAGGAACATTCCTGACGGCTTTATCTCCCTGAAGGGAAGGTCACCGTACTGTTTACGGAACTCGCCAAGAAGTTGTTGTTTGATGTTGCCCCAGCTACGTATTCCTGCCACGGCATCATCCGGATCAAGCGGTATTTCCCGGCGGGCGATGTATTGACTGATCTCGTTTTCAATAAGAGCCGGGTTTATAACGAAATCAATAAGAAGCTGCATCATTGCCCTGGCTTTGCCGGCCCAGTTCAGCGCTGAAGCTGCATTTGGAAAAACATTCTCGAACATCTCCGAGAGAAGCTTATCCTCAACAAGCAGCACTATTGCCTCAAACGCTTCAAAGTCTTTGGCTTCGCTGACCTTGGCCAGGATGTCAACCACCGTGAAGATATCCGACACATCACCTATTGCAGCTTTTACTTCACCGGCTTCGTCATCCAGTTTTTTCATGAGATCGGCGGAGAGGCTCCATGAGCGACCGACCAGGTCATAGGCTTTTTTCAATCTCTCCTGTTCCCCGGCCGGCAGAGGCTGGCTGCGGAGAGTCAGGCCAGAAAGGGTGAGGAGTATTATTGTCAGCCCAATGGTCCGGAGATAATGCTGGTTCATGTGGCTGTCCATTTCAGAATGAATAACGATAGCCAACGGATAAAACCGTCATCTGAAATCCTGCTTCTGTAAGCAGGAGGTCATTCAGCCATACGTCAATCCCGAATTCGAAGGCCGAATGTTCAGTACCTGTCCTCACCCTTGTAATAGTGTTGAATGATCTGTCAGCTGCGATCTCACCGCCAAGGTCAGACTCTGATGTAACAGGGCGTAGCATGGCGTTGGCTGCCAATCCCAGATCCACGCCCCAGTAGCGGCTGCCGTTAACCTTGCGGTATCCCGCAAACAGTGGTATCCTTATGGTGTACAGTGAATTTATCCCGGCTGACCCGTCAATTTTCCCTGTCAGTGCTATCATATGTATCCCGGTTCCGCCATATAATGTTGAGCCGAAAAACTGCTCCATCCCGATGCTGAATCCCGGGATCATCGGAGGATCGGTGCCGTAGACCTTACCAAGGTTTGAAAAGAGCAGCCCCATTAGAAGTGATGTGTTCCTGAACTTGAACTGTTGCGCCTGAACCGGAGCAGGGGCCTGACCGGGGGGAGTGTTGAAAAACTCATTCAGATCTGTTTTGTTGTTCTGTTTTGCCGGCATCTGGTCAGGGATGCCTTTCTGCCGGCTGACGGCGTCAGTTGCAGCCTGATTTTTCTTGATTTCTGCATCCGGATCGCATTTGCCGTCCGGGTAATTCTCCTTTACCCATTTTTCAGCTACCTGGTAAAAGGGGAATCCACCTTTCAGAGGTATCATTTCAGGAGAACGGTCTTCGGTGGCAACGATTTTTACAATTCCGGAGCTCCTGTCACAGACAGCCTTGAAGGTCTTTTGCTGAGCGTTGAGAGTGATAGGGACTGCAATCAAGCCGAGTGCAAGGATGAGAGCGAGAAGTCTCTTCATGATGATTTGCTGATTAAGTCTGGCCGACAGTGTTTCCTGTACAAAAAGGTCTCAGATAAATCGGTCCCCGCTCACTGCCTGATTAATTCAAATATATGAAATAATCACATCTGTTTAATAATCTTTTGATTACTATACGAAAAAAATAGACGGAAGGTCAAATTGCCGTGATAAAACGACGCCGGAGGCAGAAAGAAAATATGTGTGGCAGACGGCCTACCACTCATCGTAGTCATCAGGGAAGGAGGAGCCTTTCCAGACATATTTCTTGCAGCATTTCCCGTTTTGGTACATGGCGTACTCATCCTGATCCATGGTGAAGAGTCTTCCGTCGTGGTCATAGACGGGAGGGAATGATGACATGACAGGGTTTA
>AMWB02098286.1_pt1 | contig 46562 bp, 40 predicted proteins | sample 200311 | NCBI WGS metagenome assembly AMWB02 (sample SAMN02737377, study PRJNA173069) | bioreactor metagenome | biome: anode biofilm in microbial fuel cells | place: USA: California | collected 2010-12-16
CGGCTCGGCCAGCAGCGGCAGGATGTCGATGACCGCCTCCTCCGGCCCGGGTATGAGCCTTATGTGTGAAGGCATTTCCTATCTCGCCGGCGCCCAGCTGCCGGCGGTGATCGTTGATGTGCAGAGAGCCGGCCCAGGTCTGGGCAACATCGGCCCGGAGCAGGGTGATTATAATCAGGCCGTAAAAGGCGGCGGCCACGGCAACTACAAGGCCATTGTCCTGGCACCCTCGTCGGTTCAGGAAATGTGTGATCTGACCATCAAGGCTTTTGAGCTCGCCTATAAATACCGCAACCCGGTTATTGTCCTGACCGATGCTGTTCTCGGCCAGGTCATGGAATCGCTGGAAATACCCGAGCACCCCTTTACCCCTCCTGATGTCAGTGAGTGGGCGGTACAGGCCGACAGCAAGACCCGGAAGAATCTTATTTCGTCGATATATCTGCAGAACGATCTTCAGGAAAAACACAACTGGCTGCTCGATGCCAAATACGCCTCGATGAGCGTCGATGCCGCATCGAAAAACTATCGAACCGAGGATGCCGAGCTGATTCTGACCGGTTACGGCTCCTCAGCACGGATTGCCCGTTCGGCCGTCGATGCCCTGCGGGCCGAAGGCATCAAGGCCGGCCTGTTCCGACCGCTTACGCTTTTTCCTTTTCCTCAGGATGAGCTGCGAAAAGTTGCCAAAGGCAGAAAAATCCTGGTGGTCGAGCTGAGCAACGGTCAGTATCGGGATGATGTGCTGCTCCATCTCGACAGAAAAGAATATGTGCCGGTCGAGCTGGTCAACCGCATGGGCGGAATGCTGGTGACGACGCAGGAAGTTGTGGCTGCGGCCCGAAAAATGATGGAGGCAGTTGAATGTTAAAAAAAGCAGTAGGATTTTACGAGCATTTCGAGCGAAAAGACGGCAGCAAGACCAAGGCGACCCATTATTGTGCCGGCTGCGGCCATGGCATCATCCATAAACTCATTGCCGAGGCGGTGGCTGAATATGGCCTGCAGGATGACACGGTCTTTGTCTCCCCGGTCGGCTGCGGCGCTTTTTGTTACTACTACTTTGACTGCGGCAATGTCGCCGCGCCCCACGGCAGGGCCTCTGCGGTGGCGACGGGGCTGTCGCGATCGCTTCCCGGCAAGGTGGTTATCGCCTATCAGGGCGATGGCGATCTGGGTGCAATCGGGTTCAACAACGCCTTTCAGGCCGCCAATCGAGGCGAAAAATTTGTCTGCTTCTTTGTCAATAATGCGATTTACGGCATGACCGGCGGCCAGATGGCTCCGACGACCCTGCCCGACCAGAAGACGGCGACCACCCCGTACGGCAGAGATGTGCGCAAAGACGGATATCCCTTGAAGGTCTGTGAAGTCTTCAATCAACTGGAAGCCCCGATCTTTATCGAACGGGTCTCTGTCGCCGATACCAAAAGAATTCTCAAAGCCAAAAAAGCGATTCGCAAAGCGATCGAGATTCAGAAAGAAGGGAAAGGCTATGCCTTTGTCGAGATTCTTTCGCCCTGTCCGACCAACATGAAAGTCAGTGCTGTTGCCGCGGCCCAGTTTACCATTGATGCTATGGAAAAAACGTATCCGCTGGGCAATTTCCGTGATCGGAGTGCGGAGGTAACACCACCCGCCCGTCATGATATGGCGGTAAAGGCCCTGGATGAACTGGTTGTGGCCAGCAGCGCCGAGCAGGTTGATGCGGGCAGTTTTACCGAAAAAGAATTCAAGTTCTGCGGCTTTGGTGGCCAGGGCATTCTCAGCCTCGGTCTGGTGCTGGCTCATGCCGGCAACGACACCGGCAGAAATGTGTCCTGGTTTCCGAGCTATGGCCCGGAACAGCGAGGCGGTACTGCGTCCTGCTCCGTGGTGTTGAGCGGCGGGGAGATCGGCTCGCCCACTGTCGATAAACCGGACGTGCTGGTGGCGATGAACCAGCCGTCTCTCGAGAAATTTGCCCCAACCGTGAAAGATGGCGGGGTCATCATCTATGATGCGCAGATACCGGTAGAATTTGAACTTCCCAAAAATGTCACCGTCTATCCCTTTCCGGCGGCGGAAATCGCCACCTCAAAAGGAGTACCCAAGGCGGCTAATACGGCATTGTTAGGTGCCCTGATCGCCCTCGATCTGATTGGCCTGCCGGAAGACGCCGTGCTGACTGCCTTAAAAGACAGTTTTGCGGCAAAACCTAAATTAATTCCCAAAAACATGGAAATAGTGGAGACGGCAAAAGGGTGGATGAAGGCGCATCGGTAGAAACGAACAACGATAACCATCAGAGAAAAGCGGGAGAAGCAAACATGAGCGATGCAGCAAAAATAGGCAAGAGGATCAAAACATTCCGGGCAAAACTCGATATGAGTGTCGACGATCTTGCCGCAAGAACCAGCCTGCCGGCAAGCCTTATTGAAGATATCGAAGGCGGCAGCGTCTCTCCTGCGCTGGGAGTCATGGTGAAACTTCCTCGCGCCCTGGGACAGCGGGTCGGCACCTTTATGGATGACCAGCTTGCCAAAGATCCGGTTATCACCAGGTCAGCGGAGCGGGAAGAGGGTGTTGCCTCGCACAAAGGCAAGGCGCAGGGCCATTATCGCTACCATGCTCTCGGCGCCGGGAAAGCCGATCGCCATATGGAGCCGTTTTTCATTAAAATTTCACCGACAGACGAACGGGAGAACTCCTCCCACGAAGGTGAGGAGTTTATCGTGGTCATCGCCGGGGAGGTTGAACTGCAATACGGCAACGATACCCATGTGTTAAAAGAAGGCGACACGATGTATTATAATTCTCTCGTTCCCCACTGCTTGAGCGCGATTGGTGGCGATGCGCAGATATATGCCGTAATTTTTACACTTTAGTGGGTGATCACCATGCCAAGAAATGAGATTGTCAGAGAGGTAACCCTCGGCCAGATTCTCAAGGAGACGGTCGACAGATATCCTGACGAGGATGCCGTTGCCTACGTCGACAGGGAATATAAACAGACCTGGCGGGAATTTTCCGATACCGTCGATACCATGGCGAAAGGCTTGATGGCCATGGGCATCAAGAAGGGCGAAAAGGTGGCGGTATGGGCGACAAATGTGCCGCACTGGGTCGCCCTTCAGTTTGCCACCGCCCGCATCGGCGCCATACTGTTGACCATCAACACCAACTATCGTTCGGAAGAGATTAATTATGTTTTAAAGCAGTCCGACTGCGAAAATATATTTATTATCAACGGGCTGCGGGATGCAAATTACCTGGAAATCCTCTATGACCTGATCCCTGAGCTGAAGACCCACCCGCGGGGAGAGCTTCGTTCCAGCAGGTTCCCTTGCCTGAAGAGGGTCTTTTTTCTCGGGCCGGAAAAACATCGCGGCCTCTATTCGATGTCGGAGGTCATGTCCCTGGCAGTGGCTACAGGTGATGCCGAATACCAGGCCCGTCAGGACTCCCTCGATCCCCATGATGTCATTAATATGCAATATACTTCGGGAACGACCGGTTTCCCGAAAGGGGTCATGCTCACCCACGTCAACATCGGCAACAATGGCTACTGGCTTGGTGCCGGGCAGAATTTCAGTCATGTCGATCGGATATGCATTCCGGTGCCCCTTTTTCACTGTTTTGGCTGTGTGCTCGGGGTGCTGGCCTGCGTCAATCACGGCGCGACTATGGTCTTTGTCGAGACCTACGACCCGGTCGATGTGATGATGTCCATCGAGATGGAAAAATGTACCGGCGTGTATGGGGTGCCGACCATGTTTATTGCCATGATGGACCATAAGCTGTTCAAGAAATTCGATTTTTCTTCCCTGCGTACCGGGATAATGGCCGGTTCCCCCTGTCCGGTGAAAAGCATGAACGACTGCATCGAGAAGATGAACATGAGGGAGGTGACCATCGTTTTCGGTTTGACCGAGGCATCGCCCGGGATGACTCAGACGATGTACAATGAGCCGTCAATCAAGAAAAAGTGCGAGACGGTGGGCAAGGCCATGCCCGGCATTGAGGTAAAGGTCGTCGATCCGAAGACGGGAGAAGACCTCCCGCCCGGGCAGCCGGGGGAGGTGGTCTGCCGCGGCTACAATATCATGAAGGGTTACTATAAAATGGAGGAGGCCACCGCCGAGGCGATAGATAAAGACGGTTTTCTGCATTCCGGTGATATCGGCGTCATGGACGAGGATGGTTATTTTGCCATCACCGGGCGGATTAAAGATATGATTATCCGTGGCGGCGAGAATATTTATCCGAAGGAAATCGAGGATTTTCTCCATCATATGGATGGAGTGCAGGATGTTCAGGTGGTCGGCGTGCCCAGTAAAAAGTACGGGGAGCAGCCGGGAGCCTTTGTTATTCCTTATCCTGATGCCGATATTTCCCCCCAGGATGTCATTGATTTCTGCCAGGGTAAAATAGCCTGGTTCAAGACCCCCAAATTTGTCCATTTCTTGAAGGCATTCCCGCTTACTGCAAGTGGGAAAGTGATGAAAATAAAACTCCGCGAACAATCGGCCGAATTATGGCCGGACGTTTAAGAGACGCGTCCAAAGGAGAACACCATGCCAGGCAAAGATATGAAGATTGGAGAGAAGATCAGAGCGCTGAGAAAAGCAAAAGGATTGTCATTGGCCGATCTTGCCGAGCAATCGGGGATCGCCGAAGCAACTCTGTATAGTATCGAAGGTCATATGGTATCACCGCCGCTTGGCAATCTTGTCAGTCTGGCACGGGTTTTTGAGATTTCAATGGGAGATTTTTTCAGCGACAATGGCGACGCCGCCTCCTGCATTGTCCGAAAAGGGGAGAGGAAAACCGTATCCCGCTTTAATTCCAGCGATGGCAAAGGAGGCGGATACAGCTATGAATCCCTGGGGCATCAGAAAAAAAACCGGCATATGGAACCTTTTCTTGTCACCCTTACGCCTACGGAATCAGAACAGGTAGAGCCTAATCAGCATATCGGCGAGGAAATTCTTTTTGTGCTGGAGGGGGAAGTCGAAGTCAAGCTGCTGGACAAGACAGAGATCCTTTATCCTGGAGATTCTATTTACTACGATTCAACCATGCCGCATTTCGTTTCATGCCATGGCAAGGAGCCGGCAACTCTGCTTGCCGTCATTTATGCCAAGCAGGAAATGGTCATTTTATAGCGGGAAAGGTATGTGCAATACCAGCAGATCTCCTGGCAAATAGAGATCCGCTGGTGGTATTGAGCGGTTACCGTACAGGCATGATCCAGTTGAAAGTATCTTCAGCCTTGCCGTACTGAATGTCCATCAGGTGTTTAAAGAGTTTTGCCGAAAGCGGACCTACACTGCCGTCACCGATGGTTATTTCCTTGCCATTGAATTTGATCTTGCCGACCGGGGAGATGACGGCGGCGGTGCCGGACCCGAAAACTTCCTTCAGGGTTCCTGCGGCATGTGCTGCATAGATTTCATCAATGCTGATTTTTCTCTCAACTACCTTAACGCCCCAGGATTCCGCCAGTTTTATGACTGAATCCCGCGTTACTCCAGCAAGGATGCTTCTGTTTAATTGAGGAGTGATAAGTTCGTCGCCGACCACAAAGAAAATGTTCATCGAGCCTACTTCTTCAATGTACTTCAGCTCAACCCCGTCCAGCCACAGTACCTGCGTATAGCCGTCCTGATTGGCCAGATGCGTTGCATAAAGGCTTGCAGCATAATTCCCGGCTGTTTTTGCCTCGCCGACTCCACCTCGGACTGCCCGGACATATTCGGTGGTGACCCATATTTTCACCGGATTGAACCCTTCCGGATAATAGGCGCCGACGGGGGATAAAATTATAAAAAACCTGTAGGTATTCGAGGATCGCAGGCCGATGTAGGGGTCCATTGCGATGATCGTCGGTCGAATATAGAGGGCTGTTCCCGCCGCGCTTGGAACCCAGTCTTTTTCAATCTTGAGGAGCTTGATAAGCGCCTCGAGGAGAAAGGCTTCATCCAGCTCAGGCATGCACAGCCTATGGCCTGATTTATTGAGACGGTGCAAATTATCCTTGGGTCGGAAAAGCTGAATTTCACCCGAATCCGACCGGTATGCCTTTAACCCCTCAAAAATTGCCTGACCATAATGCAGAACCATGGTCGAAGGATCCATGGCAATCGGGCCATACGGCTCAATACGGGGATTATGCCAGCCTGCTTCGGGGCTGTAATCCATATTAAACATGTAATCGGTAAAAATTGTGCCAAAACCCAGGGTGGAATCCTTGGGATGATTTTTCAACGTGTCTGCTTTGGTAAATGAGATGTCCACGGTGACCTCGATAGGTTCGGTTTTTAGAGGAGATTAAGAAAGAAAATATTTCTAATGATTAATTTTAAATGGATGAAGTATACTCTTTATATCCAAGATTAATCAACGTCTTTAACCGATAACTGAAGATGCTATCCATGACCTTGCAGGATCCCGGCTGCATGGCTTGTTTTTTTGATGATTCCATTGGGGGGGTGCGATACTTCTTCAGAATGATCAACGTTTCGGGCGCCTGTCTTTTTATACACTTTTTACAGGGATCAAAGAAACGACAGAGAAGGAGGCATTTTGATGAAAGGAATACGGCCTATGGCCGGTCTTGCGAGTATTACTGCAATTTTTGTCTTGTGTTCCCCCTTCAAAGGGATACTGCAAAAAGCAAGAAAAAATTCCATTAAGATACTTATTCCGTTTCTCGGAGTTGGTATTCTTTATCTGATAACGACACCAGCATATGGCAGAGATTTGCAGGATATCCGACAGGATGGCGTACTTCGGCACCTCGGGATACCGTATGCTCATTTTGTCAAGCCTGGTCCGGCCGGCATGGCTGGGCTGGATGTCGAACTTATGCAGCTTTTCGCCACGCACCTCGGCGTGCGCTATGAACTGGTCGAAACGTCATGGGGTGAGGTTTTTGGTGATCTTACCGGAGATATTCTCCAGTTACATAATGGCGATATCAGGGTAACAGGTAAGACACCGATCAAGGGTGATATTATTGCCAATGGCATGACTATCCTGCCCGAAAGGCAGAAGATCGTAAATTTTTCCCTTCCGACTTTTCCCACCGGCGTATGGCTCGTGGCGCGGGCCGATTCCCCTATTAAACCGATTGCGCCGACCGGAAGCATTGATAAAGATATTGCACGGGTCAAAAAGCTTCTTGCCGGGCGCTCCGTATTGAGTATGAAAAACACCTGTCTGGATCCGGATCTGTATGGGCTTGCCCAAACCGGAGCCAGGATCCGCTATCATACCGCCAGCCAGTATCTTGGTGATATTGCGCCGGCGATTCTCGATGGCGTGGCAGAAGCAACGCTGTTGGATATTCCAGACGCCCTCATCGCCCTGCAGAAATGGCCCGGCGAAATTAAGATTATCGGTCCGGTATCACAACCGCAGTACATGGGGGTTGGCTTTGCCAAAGATGCACCGGAATTGCGCCATGAATTTGATACGTTTTTCCGGACCATCTGGGTGGATGGTACCTATAAAAAACTGGTTGAGAAATATTATCCAACTATTTTCCTCTATTTAGATGATTTTTTTGCAAAGAATCTGGGAGAATTAAAAAATGCAGACAATTGAGACCGCTCAAGTAAAGAATCATAACTTCAGGAAAAAACCGGTAATCTTTGTTGCCGTCTTAATGTTGTGCCTGACTGCCGGACGTGGATGGAGTGGCGATCTGGATGAGGTGCTGCAAAAGGGCACCCTGCGACATCTGGGCATTGTCTATGCCAATTTTGTTACCGAGGATAAAATGGGTCTCGATGTTGAATTAATGCAGCTGTTTGCCGCCCACCTTGGGGTGAAGTACCAGTTCGTCGAAACCAGTTGGCAGAATGTCATTGCCGATCTCACCGGCACGGTTGTTAAACCCAATGGCAATGATATTGAAATTACCGGAAAAGGCGCCATTCGTGGGGATATCATCGCTACCGGTTTCACTGTTCTGGATTGGCGCAAAAAAATAGTCGATTTCTCGTCAATGACCTTTCCCACCGGCGTATGGTTGATTTCGCGGGCGGATTCCGCACTGCAACCCATCGTCCCAACCTCCTCCATCGCTCAAGACGTTGATATGGTTAAGGCCCATTTAAAGGGCGTCAGTGTGCTGGGACTGAAAGACAGCTGCCTTGACCCGGATCTCTATCATCTGGATCGTACGGGTGCGGTGATCGAGCTCTTCCCAAGCGACAGCAATCTTGACCAGATGATTCCCGCGGTCATAGCCAGGAAGGCCGACACCACTCTTATGGATGTCCCGGTTGCTTTAATGGCTCTTGAAAAATGGCCCGGCCGCATAAAGGTCATAGGCCCGGTGTCGGCGCCTCAAACCATGGCCTGTGCCTTTCCCAAGACGTCGCCAAAACTTCGGGCTGCATTCGAAGAATTTTTCAGCAAAGCTGTTGCAAATGGAACGTACAAGGCGCTGGTACGAAAGTATTATCCGTCCCTGTTCCAATATTATCCCGATGTTTTCTAGACAGTGCCTGCGCGCCTGTCACTGATACATAATGCATTCTCTGACGACAATACGGACGCTCATTGCCCGTAAACAACCACTGGCGGTAATGGCTGCATGCATCCTCCTGATGGTGTTCATAGGTGTGCTTACGGCCTCGAACTATCGAAGCCAGGCCGCTCTTCAGGACTCTGCCCTGCAGCAGTTCCGGCTTGACGGAGAAAAACGCGCGGCCTCTCTCGGGTATTTTTTCTCGGAAAGGAAGTTCGATCTGCGCTCAATGGCCGCTTCAAAGGAGATACAGGGCTATTTTCAAAACGTCGCGCTGGGCATGTCGGAGCAGTACGGACTTAAAATTAATCTGTATGTTATAGGCAAGCTCTTTACCAGCAACATCAACAGCAAGCTGGTCCAGGAAAGTACCATTTATCAACGATTCCTCCTGATAGATGAAAATGGAGATCCTCTTGTCGACAGTACCCCGGCGCAACAGCCTCCCTTTATCCCGCGTGGGCTGTACCCGGTATCGCAGCCAGCCGAGGAGCCTGCTGTCTCCATTGTCGCCGTGGGAAAAACCTTGCAGATTGTCGTCAGGTCTCCCTGCATATATAAAAACCGTGTTGTGGGAGAATTGATAGCCTGGATCGATCCCGACACGCTCTTTCGCAATTTCATCGATAATGCAACAGACCAGGACAATAAAGGATTTTATCTGGCCACAAATTCCGGGCAGGTGTTCCCGCCCCTGCACAACGGGAAATATCCCAGCCCGCAGGGGGTTCCCCCTGAAGTTATTGCCCGGATACCTTCCGGTGAGTTTTCGCAGCTGGTTCTGCCAGTCGATGATTCAACCAGAGAAGGCGTGTTGCTGAGCCGTCTTCCTATCCATAACATGCCGATCTGCTTGCTGGCGTGGGTGAGAAGCACCGCCTATCTGAGTTCTCCGTTGTCGTGGCATCTGCTGTTGGGGACTGGGGCCTTGGCAATTATTATTCTTCTCGGTATCGGTTTGCTGATTCGGTTTAATAGCCAGAATCTCATCCTGCAGAAACAATACCAGGATTCAGAACAGCAAAAGCTGCTACTGGCATCGCGCAATCAACAACTCAAAGACGCAATCAAGAAACGCCATGAAGCGGAAATTCAGCTGGAAAAACAGCAGTCCATGCGCATACGCTCGGACCGTTTGCGTTCGCTTGGTGAAATGGCGGCCGGTATTGCTCACGAATTGAATCAACCTCTGGTTGGGGTGCGTGGCCTGGCCGAATTAGTGCTGGTGAAAATAGATAACCATATAGAAATTTCGCAGGAGGAACTGCATAGAAATATCGCCCGAATTGTCGAGCAGTCCGATCGCATGGTCCACATTATCAACCATGTTCGTCTTTTTGCCAGAGAGGCTGGCAGTGTCGATACTTCACTCGTCAATCTCAATGAAGTTGTCCAGTCCGCCATCGGCCTGTTGACCGCACAATTTAAATCCCATGGCCTGACTCTTGCTGCCAAATGCTCCGCAGAAACGCTGATTGTTAAGGTTAATCCCTATTCCGTTGAAGAAGTACTGTTAAACCTCCTCAATAATGCCCGTGACGCACTGCAGAGCTGTGTCGACCATGATGCGGATTTCACGCCGACGGTGGAAATCAGCACCGGCAGGAGACAAGATGCGGGAGAAACCATATGGGTGGAGGTAAGGGATAACGGCTTTGGCATTGCCCAAGATGTACAGGAGCATATTTTTGACCCGTTTTTTACTACAAAAGACCCTGACAAAGGGACTGGGCTGGGCCTGTCCATCAGCAAGTCGATTGTCGAAGGGTTTAGCGGGACTATCGTGTGTACATCTATTCCGGGGGACGGCTCGAGCTTTACCGTTTCTTTTCCTGCCTATCAACACCTAGAGGAGACGTGCAGTGAGCCTACCTGAATCATTATCGTTGCTACTGGTCGACGATGAGGAAATTGTTCGTTTTACCTTGAGAGAATTTTTACGCTTTCTAGGACACAATGTTGATGAGGCCGAGGAAGGGTTCACCGGCATACAGATGCTGGCGGCGAAGCACTACGATGCCGCTTTTGTTGATATGCGTATGCCCAGGCTTGACGGGATGGGCTTTCTGCGACAGTGTCGGGAAAAATGGCCTACACTGCCTGTCTTCCTGGTTTCAGGTCACGCTACTGAAACAACTTGCAGGGATGTCCTTGAAGCAGGGGCGAGCGGATTTTTGCATAAACCTTTTTCTTTCGAAGACATTCGTCAGCTGTTGGCGACGATTGAGCAGAAGTGACAAATGAGGCTGTGGTGTCGCTGGCTATAATGTTTGGAGAAGCGTGCCGTCCCGTTTTCTAAAGGAAATGGTAAACGGCATCCCGCCAAGTGCATGGGTTGAGCAGCTCAGACAGGGGTCAAAGGCCCGGATAACCGCTTCCAGCCGATTCAACGCCCCTTCCGATACCTCAGTGCCGGTGAGAAACCGTTTCGCCACCTGCAGCACTCCCCGGTTCATCGCCAGGTTGTTATGGCCCGTGGCGACAATAAGGTTGGCCCAGGTCATCAGGCCATTTTCATCCACCTGGTAGTGATGCAGAAGAGTCCCTCTTGGCGCCTCGACGCAGCCGATACCTTCCAGAAAATTTGGCTGGGCATAGGCCCGAATCCGGGGACTGAGAAGAGCAGGATCATCAAGGAGCTTTTGCATGGTTTCGATACAGAAAAGTATCTCGATCAACCGGGCATAATGATTGAAAAACGAGCTCATCACCGGCCCGCGTTCCAGAGCTCTGAATTCGGCCCACTCCTGATCCGCCAGAGGCGTACCGCAGCCGTTGCAGACATTCAGCCGGGCGGCCGGTCCCACCCGGTATATCCCTGCCGGGTAGCCCATGGGTTTATAGTAGGGGAATTTCAGATAGGACCACTGTTCCACCTCTTCGGCGATGATTTGCCGGTAGTCAGCCGGATCGACAGTGTCGGCGATGATATTGCCTTTGGCATCGATGATCCGTAGTCTGCCCTCTACATGTTCCAGGTTACCGTCTTTATCCACCATGCCCATGAACAAGGTCGGGAAATTGGCAAAGGTCTGGATTTCATCGCGAAAATTCTCCAGAGATTTCTTGAACATCGTCAAGGTGTGGGTAGTGATCTCCAGGGCTTCCGGAATCATCTGCCGTATGGTATCGCGATGTTCGGCAGTAAACGGTGCATTGACTCCTCCGGGTACCACCCAGGCGGCATGGATGCGCTTGCCGCTGAGCAGTTCGATGACCTGTTGACCTATTTTACGCAGGCGAATGCCACTCCTGGCAAGTTCGGGATAGGCCTCGATCACCCCGACGATGTTGCGTTTTTTAGGATCCGTATCCATGCCCAGCAGTAAATCAGGGGAGGAGAGATAGAAAAAACTGAGCGCATGGGACTGGATAAATTCGCCGCAATTGAGCAAACGGCGGAGCATGACCGCGGTTTCCGGTGGATGCACGCCAAGGATGCTGTCGCAGGCCTTGCTGGAGGCAAGAGCATGACTGACCGGGCAGATACCGCAGATTCTCTCGGTGATCGACACCATCTCATAATAGGGTCTGCCCTCACATAATTTTTCAAAACCTCTGAACTGGGTTACATGAAACCTGGCATCGCCGATGCTGCCGTCATCTTCGACGACGATGGTGATCATGCCATGTCCTTCGATTCGGGAGATTGGTTCTATGGTAATCGTCTTCGCCATGACTGCACCTCAAACAAAGATCTGTAAATCTGTGCCGGCCAGGGTCATGCGCCGAACCTCGTCCAGCCGTGCATCTGCGGAGTGCGCCCGGCCAGGATTTCGGTAAGGAGATAGAGAATTGCCTGGGGTGGCGGCGGACAGCCGGGCAAAAAGAAATCGACCGGGATGCATTCGTGAATTGGTCGGGCCATCCTGGCAAGTTGAGGCACTGTATGAAAAGAGATGCCTTCTTTGCTGGGCTGGCCATTGCTGCGTTGCTGCGGTGGCGCCGCATTTTCAATATAGGCCCGCTGTAACACCGCTTCAACCGGATACCTGTTGCGCATGCCCGGCACGTTGGCGGTAATGGCGCAGTCGCCGAAAGCAACCACAATGCCGCTCTGTTGCCGGATAATCGCGATGTTCTTTTTATCGCTGTCGTTGCTGACCGCACCTTCCACCAAGGTGACATCGACGTGGTTGGGGAATACTTTGTTGTCGACCAGCGGGCTGAAGAGGATGTCCACCTGGCCGGCGAGGTCAAGGAACCGTTCGTCCATATCGAGAAAGGACATATGACAGCCGGAGCAGCCGTCAAGCCAGATTGTCGCGAGACTTATTTTTGCCATGATCCGCCCTGCCTCCCTCGCATCATCTGCAGGTATGGCAAGAACTGGCGGCGTTTGCTCATCTCCGCCACCGACTTGCCTTTCTCGGTCAAGGCCCCGGTCGGGCAGACCTGCACACATTTACCGCATCCGGTGCAGGTTTCCGATGTTCCCCAGGGCTGATTGAGGTCGGTTATGACCTTTGAGGTCATGCCGCGACCCATGATATCCCAGGTATGCGCCCCTTCTATCTCGTCGCAGACGCGAACACAACGCAGGCACAGCACACAACGGTTGTGGTCGATGCAAAAGCGGCTGTGCGAGGCATCGACATCATGCCGGGGATATAGATACGGGTACCGGACATGGTCGACCCCCAGTTCCACGGCCAGGTTCTGGAGTTCGCAATGACCGTTGGAAACGCACACCGAGCAGACATGGTTCCGCTCGGTGAATAAGAGCTCGAGGATTTTTTTTCGATAGTTGATCACCCGTTTGGAGTTGGTGATAATCTCCATATCCTGCCTGGGAAAGGTGACGCAGGCGGGCAGCAGTCTGGTGCTTCCCCTGACTTCAACGATACACAATCTGCACGCCCCCCTTTCCGACAAGCCGTCCAGATGGCAGAGGGTCGGGATGATGATATTGTTCTGCCGGGCAACGCTCAGAATTGTTTCGTCTTCATGGGCGGTGACATCCCGGTCGTCAATCTTAAAAGTCAGCAGCCGGGAAGGATTGAGATCGGACCGCACTTTTTTGGGCGGATGCTGTTTCATAGTACCTCCTCTGCTTTCTTGCACGCTCCAGCCATGCATTGCCGGTCATGGATATGGGCCAGGTATTCATCCCGGAAATATTTAAGAGTGGTCAATACCGGATTGGGAGCGCTCTGGCCCAGTCCGCAGAGGCTGGTATTTTTGATGAGATCGCACAGATCTTCCAGCATCGTAAACTCAGCCATTGTGGCTCGACTCGCCGTTATCTTGCCGAGAATATCATAGATCTGCCGCGTTCCCACCCGGCAGGGCACGCATTTTCCGCAGGATTCGGACATGCAGAATTCCATGAAAAACCTGGCCACATCGACCATGCAGGAAGATGCATCCATGACGATCATGCCGCCGGATCCCATGATCGACCCGACCTGGGCAAGAGAATCGTAATCCACCGGCATATCGAGAAACTGCTCAGGAATACAGCCGCCTGAGGGGCCGCCGGTCTGTACTGCTTTGAATCGTCCGCCCTGGGGGATGCCGCCGCCGATGGCAAAGACGATATCACGTAACGATGTGCCCATGGGGATTTCGATAAGGCCGGTATTGACGACTTTGCCAGCCAGGGCAAAGACCTTGGTTCCTTTGCTCTTTTCTGTCCCGATGCCCGCAAACCACTGGCTGCCCCTGCGGATGATGGGGGCAATATTGGCCAGGGTTTCGACATTATTAATCATGGTAGGGTGATCCCATAAGCCGAATTCCACCGGGAACGGCGGCCTTGGCCGGGGCCGGCCCATCCGTCCTTCAATTGAGGCGATAAGGGCGGTCTCTTCCCCGCAGACAAAGGCCCCGGCGCCCAGACGAACCTGCAGATTGAAATGAAAGGAGGTGTTGAAGATATTGTTGCCGATCATGCCCATGCGTTCTGCCTGGGATAAGGCCAGTCGAAGCCGTTTGACGGCGAGCGGATACTCCGCCCGGACATAGATGAAGCCCTGGTTTGCCCCGGTGGCATATCCCGCGATAACCATTCCTTCAATTACCCGATGCGGGTCGCTTTCCAGTACGCTGCGATCCATAAAGGCCCCGGGATCGCCCTCATCGCCATTGCAGATGATAAACTTTGTCGACCCCATCGCCTTGGCCATGCTCATCCATTTCAGGCCGGTAGGATACCCTGCCCCGCCCCTGCCCCGTAAACCGCTGCTGGACACCTGGTCGATGATCTCCTGTGGGGTCATCTGGGTAAGGGCCTGATAAAGCCCGGCATAGCCGTCTTCGGCTATGTATTCTTCAATCCGCTCCGGATCGATCCGTCCGCAATTTTCCGTGACAATGCGTACCTGGCGCTGAAAAAAAGGGGTCTCGGCGGGACAGACCAGCCGTGCTACCGGACTGCCGTTGAGAGAATCGAGGATTTCCGGGACATCGGAGACCTGCACCCCCTGATAAGTGCTGCCGCTGGTCGGCAGAGACAGAAGAGGCCCCTTAGCGCAGAGCCCCAGGCAGCCAACCCCGGTGATTTTGCAGCGGCTGTCAAGACCGCGCCGGGTCACTTCTTTTTCCAGGGTCTCCTTGATAAGCCCGCTACCGCAGGATAAACATCCCGCCGCAAGACAGACATTGATGCGGTGCTGGAAGCCGTCCTTCTTCGATTTTTCAATCCTGGCTATCTGCTGCAGATCTTCAATGTTCAGGGTCATGGTGCTGCCATCTCCCTATTTTTTCAAGGACTTTTTCCGGACTCAATTTGCCGGTAACCTCGCCGTCAAAGACGCCTGCCGGGGCGAGTCCGCATGATCCGAGACAGCGTGCCTCAAGCAGAGAGACCTTGCCGTCCGCTGTCGTTTCCCCCGTGGCAATACCGACTTTTTCTTTGATTCTGTCCAATATCTGGCCCGAACCGCCGATATAACAGGCGGTTCCGCGGCATATGACACAGGTGTGCTCCCCCGGCGGCCTTAAGGTAAAAGAATGATAAAAGGTGGCCACCGCGTAAACCCTGCTCAGCGGTACATGCAGTGCAGCAGCAACGTATCTCAGGATGGGCTCTTCCAGATAGCCGAACGATTCCTGAACGGTGTGCAAGGTTTCAATCAGGCCATGGGGTTCATTGCGATAGAGCTGCATGGTGCGATTAACCATCCGCAGCCGATGATCCTGGGCGGGGCTTGTGGCGGGAAGGGCTGTTGCGTTGGGATTGATACCTTCTGCTAGCATGACTGACACTCCTGTTGTTGAAGAGTACAACCAAACGAGAAGACATAGAGTAATGCGTTAATAAACTGGTAAAACCGACTATGGGAGCCCAAGGGTGCTTCCTGCGGACGCAACGCAGATGAAGATTGCTCCGCCCTCAGGCCCGTTTTTACAAATGCCTTGCCTTACTCCTCTTTCCAGAGTCCGGTGACGGTGTACGGTGAGCCGGGAGACTGGAAAAATGAGCCGTCGACAAAACGGTAGCCCTGTTCAAGCCCATCTATTGCCAGCAGGTCGGTCGCCCCGAGCTCAAGGTCGGCGGCCAGAAAATTTTCCTGCAGTCTTTCCGGATGCGTCGACTTGGGAATGACCACGGTGCCCCGGGAAAGTCCCCAGACCAGCAGCACTTGCCCCGGCGTCATATTATTTCTTTCCGCGATGTCGACAATAATGGGCTGGGTAAGCAGCGAAGGTTCGTTGTCTTTTTTCAGGGCCGCAGGCCGATCTCCAGAGCCAAGCGGCGAGTAGGCCGTGAGCAGCAGACCGTTATTCTTGCAATATTCGACCATTTTTCGCTGCTGCAGGTAGGGATGCAGTTCAATCTGGTTCATTACCGGCTGAATAGCTGCCTGCCGTTTGAGCTCCATCAACCGGGGAAGATTAAAATTGCAGACGCCGATAAACCGGCATAAGCCTTTTTTCACCATTTTTTCCATTGCCTGCCAGGTCTCGATTATCGGAATGGCCTCTGGGGGAAGGAATTCTTCCGGGCGTTTGGGGAAAACAATATTGGGTTGGAAATTGATCGGCCAGTGGATAAGAAAAAGATCCAGATAGTCGAGTTGCAGATCGAGAAGTGTTCTCTCCAGTGCCGGCTGCACATGTTTTCGGGCGTGAGCGTTGTTCCACAGCTTAGAGGTTATCCACAATTCCTCTCGCTTCACCCGTTTTGCAGAAATGGCTTCATCAAGGGCTGTGCCGATCTCTTTCTGGTTCTGATAGATGGATGCACAATCGATGTGGCGATAGCCGATGTCAAGGGCCGTGGAAACCGCCCTGGCGACTTCTCCGGTGTCTGATTTCCAGGTGCCGAGACCCAGGGCGGGAATTGTATCGGTATTGTTAACGGGCAGATATTTCATCGGTTCCTCCGTCAGGGTAGATTTTAGGATGATAACAAGCAACCATACACCCGTCAATTTCGCTGAGCTCGGGAGCTTTGCCGCGGCATATTTCAGTCATCGACGGGCAGCGTGGATGAAAGGTACATCCGGAAGGCGGCGCAATCGGCGAAGGCAATTCTCCCTTGAGCACTATTCGTTCTTTGGTCCGAAAAGGATCAGCCACCGGAGTTGCGGAAAGCAGCGCTCTTGTGTAGGGATGATGCGGTTTGCTGAACAGGGTGTCCCTGCTGCCGGACTCAATGGGTTTACCTAAGTACATGACCATCACTTCATCGGCAATGTGTTTGACAACCGACAGGTCATGACTGATAAACATATAGGCCAGATCAAACTGCTCCTGCAGCGTCGCGATGAGATTGAGAATCTGGGCCTGGATTGACACATCGAGCGCGGAAACGGGCTCATCGAGCACGACAATCTCAGGGTTGAGCATCAGTGCCCTGGCCACGGCGATTCGCTGCCGCTGTCCTCCGGAGAACATGTGTGGATAACGATCATAGTATTCCGGTCGCAGGCCGACAAGCCTGATGATATCCAGCGCCGCCTCCCGTCTCTCCCTGCCGCTCATTGAGGTGTTGACCAGCAGCGGTTCCTCCAGGGCATGGCCTATTTTCTGGCGCGGGTTGAGCGATCCATAAGGATCCTGAAAAACGATCTGCACCTTTTTGTGCAGCCTGTCGAGTACATTTTTGTCGGCGGTAACAATGTTTATTCCAGTGATATTGAGTTCGCCGGAGGTCGGCTTTTCAATCATCGTTACCAGTCGTGCCAGTGTTGATTTGCCGCAGCCGGATTCACCGACAACGGCGAGGGTTTTTCCTTTGACCAGCTTAAAGGAGGCACCATCAAGAGCCTTTAAAATTGCCGGTTTTTGAAAGCTGCCCCGGTCAACCTTATAGTGTCGGGTCAAATTTTCGGCTTCCAGAACAACTTCACCTTTCATGCGCGTACCTCCTCGGGATAGTTGGTTGGGAGGCCCCCGGCAAGCGGATAGTGACAGAGGGCACGACCGAAGGCAGGCGACGCCTCCACGGGCGGTGTGCTGCGGCAAAGCTCCGTGGCATATTGGCAGCGGGGGGAAAAGAGGCAGCCGACGGGCTTGTCGAATTGACCGGGAACAACACCGGCGATCGACGGCAGGATTCTCGAAGTTGATCGCTCCGGCAGGGAATTGAGCAGGGCCTGGGTATAAGGGTGGTGGGGATCGGAGAATAATCCTTTGATCGGCTGTTTTTCCACCTGTTGCCCGGCATACTGCACTGCGACCCGTTCGGCAGTCTCCGCGACGACGCCCATATCGTGGGTGATCAGCACCAGGGACATGTTTTGTTCCTTCTGCAGTTTGAGCAGCAAGTCCAGAATCTGGGCCTGAATGGTGACATCAAGCGCCGTGGTAGGTTCATCGGCGATCAGCAGAAGGGGATTGCAGGAGATGGACATGGCGATCATCACCCGCTGGTTCATTCCGCCTGAGAGCTGATGCGGAAAGGCCGCGAGTCTTTTCTGGGGTTCGGGGATACCGACCAGATCGAGCAGTTCAATGGCCCGTTTCTTCCTCTCCGCCCGGTTCATGCCAAGATGGATTTTCAGAGCTTCCGTCAGTTGAAACCCGATGGTAAAACAGGGATTGAGGCTGGTCATCGGCTCCTGAAATATCATGGCCATTTGCGAGCCGATAATCTGTCGGAGCTGTTTTTTGCTGATGGTTTTCAGGTCCTGACCGTTAAAGCGGAGGGTGTCGGCTGTTATCGTCGCAGTCCAGGGTAAAAGACCCATCAGCGCCAGCATGGATACGGATTTTCCCGAACCGGATTCCCCGACGATGGAGACTATCTCGCCGGGTGCAATATTCAGGGAGACCCTGTCAACAGCGGTGAACTCGCCACCGGCCGTTTTGAAGGTCACGCTGAGGTTTTTTATTTCAAGTAATGGCATGGTGAATTACGATCGTTTGAGTTTCGGATCGAGGGCATCGCGCAGACCGTCGCCCATCAGGTTAATGGCCAGAACGGTGACCAGGATGGCAACACCGGGGAAAGTGACGACCCACCAGGCGCGGAGGATAAATTCACGGGCTTCCGCCAGCATGGTCCCCCATTCCGGGGTCGGCGGCTGAGCGCCCAGGCCAAGAAAGCCGAGGGCCGCAGCATCCAGAATGGCGGTGGAAAAGCTGAGAGCCGCCTGAACGATCAGCGGTGCCATGCAATTGGGCAGGACGGTGATAAACATCAGCCGCAGCGAGCGTACGCCGATGACTCGCGCCGCGGTTACATAGTCCTTGGTCATCTCCGTCATGACTGCGGCCCGTGTCAGGCGGACATAATGCGGCTGCTGGACGATGGCGATGGCAATCATGGCGTTGATCAGGCTGGGTCCGAGAATGGCCACCAGGACCAAGGCGAGGAGCAGGCTGGGGAAGGCTAGAACCACATCCATGATGCGCATGATAAAGGTATCCACCCAGCCGCGGAAAAAACCTGCGATAAGGCCAAGTATCACCCCGACTACCAGGGAAATTGAGACGACGATGCAGCCGATAAAAAGCGAATAGCGCGAGCCGTAGATCAGCCGCGACAGCATATCCCGGCCAATGGCATCGGTGCCCAGTAAAAACCGCGTATCGCCGCCGGCTTCCCAGAAGGGTGGCTGCAGCAGCGCGTCGCGAAACTGCTGGTTAGGAAGATGGGGGGCAATATGATTGGCAAAGATGGCGACGAGGATTACGCCGATGAAAAAAAACAGCCCGAGGACGGCACCGTGATTTTCACTGAAATAGGACCAGAATTCAGCAAGAACCGCTCTGAACCCGGTCGGCCGGTCATCGACTGGTTCAATTCGTTCAACGACTTCCTGCATGGTTGTTTCGCTCATGTTTAATCCGTATGACGTATTTGCGGGTTGATCAGGCCGTAAAGCAGGTCAACCGCCAGATTGACGAACATGACTATCGCCGCGATAAGCAGCAGGCCGCCCTGCACCGAGGAATAGTCGCGTCTGAAAATTGAATCGACCATCCATTTGCCGATACCCGGCCAGGAAAAGATGGTTTCGGTCAGGATCGCCCCGGCAAAGAGCACGCCGATCTGCAACCCGATGACGGTTATAACCGGAATCATCGCATTGCGCAGGGCATGCAGGCCAATGACCCGCTGCGGGCCGAGGCCTTTGGCCCGGGCAGTGCGCACGTAATCTTCACTCAGCACCTCAAGCATGGCGGAACGGGTCTGCCGGGCAATAACCGCCAGTGGGATGGTGCCTAGGACAATGGCCGGGAGAATGAGATGGGAGACCGCTGAACTAAACGCTCCCTCCTGTCCGGAAAGCAGGCTGTCGATCAGCATAAAACCGGTAACCGGTTCGAAATAATAGAGCAGGGAAATACGTCCGGAGACAGGGGTCCAGCCAAGAATGCCTGAGAAAAAGATGATCAGCAGCAGACCCCACCAGAAGATGGGCATGGAATATCCGGTCAGGGCCCCGGTCATCACTGTGTGGTCAAAGACGGAACCCCTGCGGGTGGCGGCAATCATCCCGGCCGGCAAGCCAAAGAAGACCGCGATGATCATGGCACAGAGCGACAGCTCGGCCGTCGCAGGAAACAGGGTCAGGAATTCCTCGAGCACCGGTTTTCTGGTGGTGATGGAATGGCCAAAATCACCATGGGCCAGTTGTTTGAGATATAAACCGTACTGGACGATGATTGGTTTATCGAAGCCGAACTCAGCCATCAGGGCGGCATGTCGTTCATCGCTCATCCCCCGCTCACCAGCCATGAGCAGCACAGGGTCGCCGGGGAGGGTGCGGATAAAGACAAAAGCCACCAGGGTAACGCCAAAGAAAGTTGGGAGAATAACACCCAGTTTTCTTATGAAATAAAGAAACATGTATCAGTTCCCTGTAGAAATTTCGGCATGGAAAAGGCTGGGCAGCTTAGGCTGCCCAGCCTGCGGGGACCGTCTATTTGATATCAACACCATAGAAAACATTGCCGCCGAAAGGATCGATGCGGAAATCGACAACTTCCTTTCTCACCGGCTGGAATACCACGGAATGAGCAATGGTTGCCCATGGGGCCTGCTCTTTGAAGAGTACCTGAGCTTGTTTATACAGCTTGGTGCGTTCGCCAATGTCAGCGACAATTTTGGCTTTCTGGATCAGCTCTTCGAACGGTTTATAACACCATTGCGCACGGTTTGCTCCGCCCACACCATCGCAGCCGAGCAGTACGGCCAGGAAGTTGTCCGGGTCACCATTGTCGCCGGTCCAGCCAAGGAGAACGGCGCCATCACGCTTTTCGTCCTTTGAACGTTTAAGGTATTCGGCCCATTCGTAGGAAACGATTTCTACTTCTACGCCAACCTTGGCAAAATCAGCTTGCAGCATCTCCGCCATACGACGGGCATTTGGATTGTAGGGTCGCTGGACCGGCATTGCCCATATTTTCATTTTCAGGTTTTTAACACCTTCTGCGGCAAGAATTTTTTTCGAGGCGGCAGGATCATAGGGATCATCAACAACAGCATCGTTATAGGACCAGATGGTTGGCGGGATCGGATTTTTTGCTACTTTACCGGCGCCCTGAAAGACTGCGTTGAGGATGGCCGGTTTGTTGATGGCCATATTCAGCGCCTTACGGACCTTGGGGTTATCAAAGGGGGCCATCTTGGCGTTATAGGCGAGATAGCCAACATTCAGACCTTCTTTTTCCAACAGGTTGATATCGGCATCCTTTTTCATTGCATCCAGGTCAGCCGGATTGGGATAGGGCATTACCTGGCACTCATTAGCTTTCAGTTTTTGATAGCGAACCGACGCATCGGGAGTGATGGCAAAAACCAGATTATCGATTGGGGCCTTGCCAGCCCAGTAGTCGGGATTGGCCTTATACCGGATAACCGCGTCTTTTTGATACGCAACCAGCTGGAAAGGACCGGTGCCGACCGGTTCAAAGTCGATCACGTCCGGGGTACCGGCTTTCATCATTTTGTCGGCGTATTCTGCCGAGAAAATCGATGCAAAATCCATGGCGAGATTGGCGATAAACGGGGCTTCAGGACGATTGAGGATGAACTTGACGGTATAGTCGTCGACCTTGACAATATTTTTCAGCAATTCCGGCATGGACATACTGTTGAAATATTCATAGGAAGCGTTGCCGACTTTATGGTAGGGATGGTTTTTATCGAACTGGCGCATGAACGTGAAAACGACGTCATCGGCGTTAAAGTCGCGGGTGGGGGTAAAGTTTTTGGTTGTATGAAATTTTACGCCTTTGCGGAGATGAAAGGTGTATTCCTTGCCGTCGGCTGAAATATCCCATTTTGTCGCCAGACCTGGTTCGATCTCAGTGGTGCCTCTCTTGAACATCGAGAGCTTGTCGAAGATCTGCCGGGAAGAGGCATCGAAAGTGGTTCCTGCAGTATAGAAAGCGGGGTTAAAACCCTCCGGGCTTCCCTCGGAACAGAACACCAGAGTTTTTGGTGCGGCACCGGCGTGCATCGATGCCAGCAACAAGGTCGCCCCACAGAAAGCAGCAATCAGATTTTTTGTTTTTCTCATCTTTTTGATCTCCTCTTATTTTTATGATAACAGACCGGTTCCCATGGTCTGCGCTTGCCTTCTCCACAACCAGCTTTAATGCAGGATAGATAGCATAAAGTGAGCGACATTGTATACTATTTTGGCATCGACTGCATTGTTTATGTATTTTTTGGCACTTTCCGCTCAGCGGACCAATTTGAAAACGGGTTCGTGACCAGATTGGCATTGTAATATCTGCTGTCGTCGGTGACTTCCCTGCCTATCCAGGAAGGTTTGTCAAAGTGTTGCCCTTCGTATTCAAGTTCAATTTCAGCAAAGAGAAGGCCTTCATTTTCTCCTTTAAATTCATCGACTTCCCAGGTAAATCCAGCAAATGGAATTTCGTATCTGGTTTTTTCGATAAGCGGTTTCTGGCAGAGTTCATGGAGCATCTCCCTGGCATCCTCGACCGGAATATCGTATTCGTATTCGAGCCGGGTCGATCCGACATTGGACCCTTTGATGGTCAGAATACCGCGATCATCGATAATTCTTACCCGGACGGTTCTGCCTTTTTCAGAGTTCAGGTACCCCTGGCAATAGAGCCTGCCTGTGCCAAGATGGCGCCAGTCGTCGCCTGTAATCAGGAATTTTTTCTCAATTTCTTTCCCCATGAACAGCTCCAAGTTAAGAAGTGGTGGAAGGTTTTCCGGCAAGTTCGATAGCCGAAAAATTCAAGGTGGTGTGGACGGTCAGTAACGGAAACAGCAGTGCGATGGCAAAAATATTGACGAAAGGAATCATGCTGATAAGGGCGGGGAGAACCCCCAGCCGAAAGGCGGGACTGCTATGCGTGCGCAGCCAACGCAGTTTTTGGCCAAGGGACCAGCGGCGTCGCGAGGCGGGATAATCGACAAACAGCAAAGCTGAATAGTAGGTGTAAAAGAGAAAAACGAGTGCCTGGCCTATCCCGGGGATAAAATTAACAAAGAGTGCCGCAATGGTCACTAATATTCCAAATGAGGCAATTTTCAGTCCCTCAAAGAGGTCTCGGAAAAAGCCGGTAATGGAAAAATTCGCTTCGGCGTCGAAATGGATGCCGGCATACATTTTTTCAGCCGCAGCGCTGAGAAGCGCATAGCCGGGAGTTGACAGGCTGTAAGCGAAAAGAAAAGCGAGATAGAAGGCGACTATTCTGGAGACAATGAGAAACAACCAGCTGCTCACCAGCCACCCGCTATATTTGATCCAGCCCAGGATGCTCCCGGTTGCCGGAGCGGTTGCGGTAAAGTTTCCGGTGAGCTGATCGATGAAGTCGACGGTCACCAGATAGCCGACCCAGGTGAGCGTGATGGTTAGCAGAAAAAGAAGAAAGCTCCAGCCAAACAGCCTTTTCCGGCGGAATATGAGCGAGAGGGAATGAGTTAAGGGGATCCATTCAGGAGTGGGGGCTGCTGGAACATGGAGTTGCTTTTGCATGATATAAACTGGTATAACGAGTAGAGTTGAAACTGCAGCCGGTATTGCGCCGCAAGCAAGGGGAAAAGGCAAAAACATTTCTGTGCGACAACATGTCGTGTCGCCCAAGTGTCTGCCGACCGCCTAAAAGTATAGCTCCTTTTTACTGGCTGTAAAGTCCGATGGCGTTGTAAAAACTTTCCCCGTGCTTCGCTGTCAGAAAAGTTGAAGTTTTTCGAAGCCGGAGTTTCTGACCTTTTTAAAGGGTGCGTATCTCCTTATCCATATGGAATTATACCTATTTACCAAATTTCAATTTCTCGCGGTATGAATGTAAAAAGCAAAAAACCGCCTCGACCGGTTTTCGTCTGTCGCGAGTGCGGCCATCAGAGTGGTAAATGGCTGGGGCGCTGTCCGGATTGTGGGGAGTGGGAGAGTCTCGTTGAGGAAGTCCTTCACGTCCAGACCCCTGGCGGAACCACTGTTTCGCAACCGCAACCACTCTACCTTGCTCCCGAGGGAGACGAAGATAGAATCAGCACCCGCATGGAAGAGCTGGACCGGGTTCTGGGCGGGGGAATTGTGCCGGGCTCGGTTGTTTTGATCGGCGGCGAGCCGGGGATTGGTAAGTCGACCCTTCTGCTCCATCTACTCGCTTCGATTGCCGAAGATGGCCGGAAGGTTCTGTATGTGTCGGGCGAGGAATCTGCCCGGCAGATAAAAATGCGGGCCAGGCGTCTCGGCGCCATCCATCCGGATGAATTCCTGGCCACCGAGAGCGTGGTCGAGCACATCATCGCCATGACCTGTGCCATGCGACCCAGCCTGCTGGCCGTTGATTCCATTCAGACCCTGACCTGTACCGATGTTGCCTCTTCGCCTGGTTCCGTTACCCAGGTACGCGAGTCGGCATACCGATTGCTCGGCATGGCCAAAAAGGAAAACATTCCGGTAGTCCTGGTCGGTCATGTTACCAAGGACGGAGCAATAGCCGGGCCGAAAGTGCTCGAACATATGGTCGATACGGTGCTCTATTTTGAAGGGGATCGGAGCCATGCTTTTCGTATCCTGCGGACGGTGAAGAACCGGTTTGGGTCCACCAACGAAATCGGGGTATTCGAAATGAAGGAAGAAGGGCTGGTGCAGGTGAGCAACCCCTCGGAGATTCTATTGGCCGAGCGACCCATAAATGAACCCGGCTCCGTCGTGCTGCCAAGCGTTGAAGGGACGAGGCCGATTCTGGTCGAAGTGCAGGCCCTGGTCAGTCCCACCAACCTTGGTACGGCCAGGCGTACGGCGATTGGTGCTGATCAGCAACGGTTATCCCTGCTTTGTGCGGTGTTGGAAAAAAAAGCTGGCCTGGATATGTACGGCCACGATATATTTCTCAATATTGCCGGGGGGATGCGTATAGATGAACCGGCTCTCGATCTGGGTGTTATCTGTGCCCTGGCCTCCAGCCTGTTGGAAAAACCGATACCCTCGACCACGGTGGTCTGCGGGGAAGTTGGTCTGGCCGGCGAAGTTCGTGCCATAGGCCATGTTGACGTGCGGATTCGCGAGGCGCAACGGTTGGGTTTTAATCGTTTTGTGCTCCCCAGGAGCAATAAGGAACGAATAACCTGGAAGCCGGCGATCGAATTAATTGGGGTGTCCAGTCTCCAGGAGCTTATGGATGTTGTATTTGGCTAAATAAGCTGATAATATCACAGTAATTACCCCACGAAAAGTAACCTTTTAAAGGAGCCGCACCATGACTGATTCGCATCAACACAGCCACCATGACCATCAGGAAGATAACTCCGTGAATGTAAAAGTTGCCTTGTTCTTTGTCGTTGTCCTTGTCGCGATTTTCTTTATCGGCTGGATAAATTGAGGAAGGTAACTCGTTGCTCCGTACCAATGAGCGGCAAAATTTATCAAGGTATTGTGTAAGGTGACGGAAAAGCTGACCAGGAACAGCCCGGAACGGGAAGTCGTTATTCTGATGACCGATATGGTCGGGTATTCACAAGTATCTTCAGGGATGACCCCGGAGGAAATCCGCGATTTTCTGATCGATTACCATGGCAGGATACACCATATAATTCATCGGGAAGAAAGTATTCCCTTTGAAATCGAGCCTTCTGCCGGGGACGGCTGCCTGGTTATTTTTGACAAGCGACCGGGCGAAGACCGCGCCGGGATCTGCAGCCGGGCTCTGGCCACCGCACTCAGGATGGCCGAGGCCATTGCCGACGGCAGTTTAGCCCCGACCCGGATGGGCATCTTGCTTGGGCCGATAACCGAGGCGCAACTGGGTACCAGAATGGCTAAATTCGGGGCAAGTTTTGCCGTTGCCAATCGTCTTGAGGAACTGTGCGGCCATTTTGGGACAGATTTACTGATGGATCGGGAAGTTGCCAGACATCAGAAGGGTTTTGAGAAGTATCTGGTCACCATCGCCAAGATCAGTCTGACCAGTGTTCAGCATCCAATGAATGTTTTCACCCTTTATAAGCCCGGCATTCAAAACTGCCCGGCCCATGTGAATGAAGCAGGCTTGTCGAAATTTATCCGGATGAAAAATGATGCCATGGAATTCTTCAGCGGTAATTTAATGCTTGGGATTGAACCTGATTTTCCACGGGTCAGAGAGGAGCTTCTGCTGACCCAGAAGTATTTCAGGGAATTGACCGGCAGAGAAGATGCCGGCACTGAGCGAATTCTCGAATACATCCGCGAAACACCTTTTCCGGCCGACGATTTTGATCAGCAGGGCATGAAGCTGATGGAAAAAAAACGGGATTCTCTCGGGGAGCGGTTGTTTCATCTGTCCAAAGAATTGCTCCGGGCCATGAACCCCGCTTTTTATCACGCGTTGGTTGTGGATACCGAATGGGAACGATATTTTAAACTGGAGTGGTGTAAAAAAGGCGCCACGATAATCAAAATAGACAGTGTTCCCGATGGTATCTATTATCTGGACAGCGGAACAGCGCTCGCTTTTAATGGCGAGGGAGAGCTGCTCGCCACCATGACTGCTGGAGCTATCTTCGGGGAGATGGCCTATTTTGGCAAGGCGCAGAAACGTACTGCCACGGTTACTGCCAAGACGGATGTAGTATTGCGAAGAATATCTACCGAGGACTTCAAAAAACTTCCGGTGATAATTGAGATATTCGAACGGATTGCCAGGGCGCGGCAGCGCGAGATCGCCGAAAACCTCCAGCATCCCTCAGATATGGCCGTATCCTCCGCCTGAAGAGATGGACTCCGACGGAGGATACGGCTCTTAGGGTTGTGTGCTATTTGCTCGACAGCACCACATAGGTTGAGTAATCACCGGCGCGGACCCGCAGGAGAACTTTGTTGTCTCCTTTCGATTTTTTCAAGACAGACCCGAGATCTTTCATGGTGCTGACTCGTTGCCGGTTCACTTCTTCGACAAGTTGACCAGGTTTTAGTCCTGCTGCTGCTGCCGCACTGCCTGCCGCAACATCGCTGATAATCAGGCCGCTGTGAATACCATAGTCGAATTTCCTGGCCAGCTCAGGGGTCAGTTCCTGCAGCGTGAGACCATACTGGTCAAGGGAACCAACGTTATTGGCGCCAATTCCTCCTTTGCTGAAATCGGATGGCTGTTCGCCGATAGAGACCTGGATCTTCTTTTCTCGCCCGTCGCGCATGATGTCAAGCATTGCCTTGCTCTGGGGCTGGAGCATGGCCACCCGATTGCGCAGATCGGCAACATCCTTGAGTTCAACCCCGTCCAGACGGAGGATGACATCTCCCTGCTGCAGTCCGGCAGCACTGGCCGGAGAATTATTTTGCACTTCACTGATCAGAATTCCGCCGCTCTGTTTGAGGCCAAACGATTCTGCCAGCTCTTTTGTCACATTCTGGATAGCCACGCCAAGCCAGCCGCGGGTGACCTTCCCCTGTTTCTGCAGCTGCCCTTCAACGGCTTTAACCATATTTATCGGGATGGCGAAGCCGATTCCCATATAGCCCCCGGTCTTTGAGAACAGAGCGGTATTAATGCCGACCACCTCTCCCCGGCCATTGATTAACGGTCCGCCGCTATTGCCTGGATTGATGGCCGCATCTGTCTGAATGAAGTTCTCATAGTCGCTGATGCCAATGCTGGACCTGCCGGTCGCACTGACCACGCCGACGGTCACCGTCTGGCTCAGGCCAAAGGGGTTGCCGATGGCAATGACCCACTCCCCGGCTTCGAGCTGCGATGAATCTCCGAGGGGTAAAACTGGCAGGTTTTCCGGATCAGAGATCTTGATCAGCGCAACATCGGTCTGGGGGTCGGTGCCGATAACCTTGGCGTCGAAATCCCGGTTATCGGAAAGGGTTACTTTGATGCTGTCGGCGCCATCGACCACATGGTTGTTGGTCAAAATAAAACCATCTTTACTGATGATAAACCCGGAGCCCTGCCCCTGTTGCTTGTATTCGTGAGGCTGTTGCTGGTAACGCCTGAACTGGGGGCCGAAAAACTGCTCAAAAAGGGGATTGTTGAACATATCTTCAGGCCCCATTCCTTCTTGGGAATTGCTCGTTGTCGTTTTTTCTACCTTGATATTAACGACTGCCGGTTTCGCCTGTTTCACCACGTTGACAAAGGCCTTTGATGACTTGTCAAGAATAGCGATATCATCGCTGCTGTTGGTCTGGGCGAAACTCCTGGTGGCTATGAGTGTCATGCAGACCATCAGGATGGCAAGTGTCCTGAAAAGCGGTAGGGTCAATTTTTTTGTGTTCATGCACATTCTCCTTTAATTAAAGACGCTGAAAAGATTGCTTAAGGAAGATCCGTCCGTCATATGCCGATACCAGTACATAGCTATAAGGCGAATCAGTTCTCTGCCTGTGGAGACTACTGTAAACGTGAACAAAAGACCGTCAAGAAAGATTACTGAAATGTAATCATCAAACCGGGGGCAGCAGGTGGTGATTTGAGCGTGCAACTGGTTCCCATGCGCCGTATGGGAACCAGTTGCACTCATTTGTCGCCCGTTTTATGAGGGGAAATGCAGGGTGGGGGACACCGAGTGTCAGCTCCGGATCATATCGGCAATCTGGAAAGCGACCTCCAGACTTTGTTCGGCATTGAGCCTGGGATCGCAGCTGGTCATGTAGTTTTCGGCAAGTTCTTCATCGACGATGTTATGCGCTCCACCAGTACACTCTGTGACATTGTTGCCGGTCATTTCCAGATGGATGCCGCCAGGGACAGTACCCTCAGACCAGTGGGTCTCGAAAAAACAGGTTATCTCGGACAGAATATCATTGAAATTTCTGGTTTTATGTCCGGATTTTGCAGTGTAGGTATTGGCATGCATCGGATCACAGCTCCAGACAATATTAAAGCCCTCTTTTTTCATCTCCCGCAGCAGCGGCGGCAGGGCTTTTTCAACTTTTTTCATACCGAGTCGGGTAATAATTGTCAGTCTTCCCGGTTCGTTGTCAGGATTGATGACATCGATAATTCGTTTCACATTATCGATGTCATAGGTCGGACCGAGCTTCAGGCCGATCGGATTATGCACCCCGCGCAGGAATTCGATATGGGCACCATCGACCTGTCGGGTTCGCTCGCCGATCCACAGCATATGTGCCGAACAATCGTACCAGTCACCGGTGATGGAATCCATGCGGGTCATTGCTTCTTCATATTGGAGGAGCAGGGCTTCATGGGAGGTGAAAAGCTCGGTTTGGTGAATCTGCGGGGCTTCTGAGGAAATACCGATGGTTTCCATGAATCTGATGGCATGGCTGATCTGTTTAGCTAAGCGATCATAAGAGCGACCCATAGGTGAATGTGCGACGAATTCCTGGTTCCATGCCTGCACCCTCTGCAGAGAGCCAAAACCGCCCCGGGTAAAGGCGCGCAGAAGGTTGAGGGTTGAAGCGGCCATGTTATAACCCTTCAGCATGAATTTGGGGTTCGGGTTACGGGATTCCGGGGTGAACTCGGCAGAATTCACCATATCGCCCCGATAGGAGGGCAGTTCCACCCCGTCGATAATTTCGGTATCGGAGGAACGCGGCTTGGCAAACTGTCCGGCAATCCTGCCAACCTTAATCACCGGCTTACCGCCGGCGTAGGTGAGCACTACCGCCATCTGCAGCAGAACTTTCAAGGTTTCGCGGATGTTTGGGGCGGTGACCTGAGCAAAGTTTTCCGAGCAGTCACCACCCTGGAGCAGAAAAGCGTCTCCGGTTACTGCCTTGGCTAGAAGCTGCTTGAGGGAACGAATCTCACCGGCAAAGACCAGAGGGGGCAGCAGGGCTAAATTGGTAAGAACTTTGTCAACAGCCTCCTGGTCCGGCCAGGTTGGCTGCTGCAGCGCTGTAAACTTTTGCCAGCTTGATTTCGTCCAGTTTTTGTGCTCGGTAGGCGTCATGTTTTCCTCGGCGGTCTTTAGTTGTGTTTATTATTGATTATTTATCGTTGGTAATTGGGGTGTGCGTGCAATTTAAAATCTCATCCCGCCCAAAAGAATTGCGGGACAAGTTCATTCACGAAATAATTTGCTTGTAAAAGGCACAAGTAAATTATTACTAATTCACTAGTAACAGCAGCGCTCCACATCAAAAGCGTTGAGTATCCGTAATTCCTGCTCTCTGCGTTTGGGCTCGGGCGGCGGATAGAATACTAATTGTGGGGCCATTTTTTCAAGAGTCTGTCTATCGGGAATGGAGTCTAATCCATAACCAAGAATCTTGCCAGTTCTAGTGTCTAAAAGTTCGGACTCCCGGCCGTTGGTTACGACGGCAAGGGGCAGACAGTACTCCCGGTTGATGACTCTGGCTGCAGCTATTGCCGCCCGCTCCCTGCTGACCAGGGAGCCAGGGCCATAGCGAATGATCATATATTGTTTTCCTGACAGGGAAACTGTCAGTTCGATGGTTGACACGACGAAACATCGAGAGAAGAGGGTTTCGATCTTCAGTCTTGGTTGCAGCTGTTCTCGGTCAAAGCCCTTTTGCTCCACCATTAAACGGCTTAGATCCTGGCGGATACGTTCGTCGTCGGTGTCGGTCAGTTCCTCGTTGGTCAGATAATCCCTGAGGGTTCCGTAGATGAGGTGATGGGGTTTGGGAACAGGCATTGGGTATCGTTATTTTCAGTACCCCCTTGAGGGGTGCTCTGTTTAGTCCCCGTGCTTTGCGGGGATAAGTTCATTCACGAAATAGAGCCTTTCTCATAAAGCATTGGATGTAATTGTGGTTTCACTAATCCCGCCTAAAAGCTTTGCGGGACTCTGTATAGTACCCCCTTGAGGGGTATAAGTTCATTCACGAAATAGTTTACTTGTAAACAGCACAAGTAAACTATTTCTAATTCACTAATAATAATCTCCAGGATTTTTGCAAGTGAGGCTTTCGTTACATTACTTTGTTCCGGAAAGACGCGGAGCCCCTTTCTTCTCTAGCTGAGCGATATCTGGGTTCCAGTCGAGCCACTCCGGCTCCGGTTCGTCATAGAGGGTGAAATGGTGGCCGGATACCATCGCCGAACCGGTTTGACCGATATCCGGAGTAGAGAGAGCTATGCCCCCACGCATGACCGCTTCAAGGGATGCCGTGGAGACGGTAACGCCTGAGAACAGTCCGCCCTCGAGTTTGGCGCCGCTGACATTCCAGAACCGGGTATTTTTCCAGATGATTGCACTATACTCCTTGGCTATGGAAACAAATACCAGCACTTTCTGAAAGGTGGGCGAGAGTTCATATCCGGTAACCCGTCCAACCTGGACCTGCCGATAATAGACCGGCGAGCCGACACTGAGGGAGCCGAGATGCTGGGTCTCCAGCACTATCCCGAGCCCGTCACGGTCGGCGATCTCCGTTTGCGGCGGTTTTGGCAGCACCTTGAATGTTTGGACAAGCGGGCCGTTACCCTGGAGTATATTCAGGAACGAACCAAACAGGATGGACTGGACATTTTTAACCCCGGCCAGGCTCACCTCGGCCTGTTCGACCCAAATCAGGGTGCCGGATCTGAACAGCTGCATGGCATTTCTGTTGATGCGGATTGTGCCGACAATTGTTTGCAGATTTTCCGCAAGGGTGAGCCTGGTTATCTGACCGATTTCAATGCCCTTGTGTTTTACCGGTGCACCTTCCTTCAGACCATAATTGTCTTTGAGTATTACGGTCAGCTCTATCTTGTCAGCCTGCAGCGCTTCCTGCTGGTTGGCATAGAGTGGATAGGGCTTGGTCGAGCTGAGTGGTGCTCCGTCAGATACATTAATGCAACCAATGCCGCCGGCCAGCATGGACTGGAGTGATCCAGTCTGCAGGTTGAGACCGGTCAGCCCGCCTGATACCCGGACACCGCTGGCGTTGTAGAATCTGGTCTTTTCGTTGATAATGTTCTTATATTGGTTGTAAACAAAACATTCGATCAGGACGCCCTGCTGGTCGGAGGTCAGACGAAAGTCTTCAATCTCGCCGATTTTAATATTTTTATGGAGTATCGGTGCGCCGATGGACAGAGATTGCGCATCTTCGGACATCAGCAGAAAGTGTTTGCCGGAAGGCTGCAGGTCGGGAACTTTGGCAAGTGCGTCTTTATAGCTGGTATACAGTGGAAACTGAAAACCCTCTTTCGGCGGCACATTCTTTTGTTTTTTCTGCTTTTCAGGGGTAATGAAGCTCAATCCACCGCTGAGCAGGTTGGCCAGTGGCCCCGTTGAAACCTGCAATCCCTGATCGAGGCTCGCGTCAACCTGCAAACCGGAATGCTTCCAGAAGATGGATTTTTTACTGAGCAGGTGGAGGTATTCCTGGTAGATAAACAGGGTAGTCCGGATGTTTGCGGCAGATTTTTCCAGATCGACAGCTACGATCTCGCCTACCTGGATGTTTTTGAAATAAACGGGGGATTTGGCGGAAATGTCGATGGGGTCCTCCGAGACAAGCACGAAAGACCGGCCATTTCTTAACGGTGTCTGCGGAGGGGGTTCAGGCAGGATATCAAAGCTGTCCTGAAATGGTCCATCACCCGGTTGAAAGGTTATGTGGGCCCCGGAGAAAAGTGAACTGAGATTATCTATTCCTGCGGCCGAAACCTCCGGTTTCACCAGCCAGAACTTGGTGTTTTTCCGGAGGATCAGTTCTGCTTTCGGGTCAAGCAGAATATGGGCTGTGACAGTCCTCTGTGAATCGTTGTTAATCTGGATATCCTTGACAAATCCTGCTTCCAGGCCGCGATACATGACCTTGGTTGATTTCTCGACTATATCCTCTCCGGAGGAGAGGGTTAAGTTCAGCGGGATACCGTAGTTAGCCGATTCGAGATCGGGATACAGCGGAAAAACCTGGCGGCTGATAGCTGCCGGGCTGTGCTGAAGTTGTTCCGGGGTGTACAGCAGTATGCCGCCTCGCACCAGCGAAGCCAGGGATTCCACCTGGATCTTCACATTGGGCAATTTGCCGCTTATCTGGATGCCGCTGGCGTTGCAGAAACGACTGCCTTCCCTTACCAGGTGGGCAAACTCTGGCTGTATGAAGAGATCGATCTGGACATTTTTATCCTGAACGAGCCGATAGGCCTGGACTTTACCAATCTCGATATTTCGATAATAGACAGCCGTTCCCGTCTGGATCGACCCGAGCATATCGGTCGTCAGCCGCACGTGAAGGCCGGGTGTCTCCGGTGAAACCGGCGGGGAGGAAGCGAGGCCCTGAAATTCTCGTCGTGCTTTTGTCGAGGAGCCGATTTGAATGCCGATATAGCTGCCGGAGAGAATGGTATCGAGCCCCTGGACCGAACTTGCCGACAGTTGCGGTCGAACTACCCAGAACAGGGTGTCTTCAACAAGATGGCTGACGACGTCCTTGTCCATTTTCGCTATCGCTTTGGCCTGCTGGTTGTCCAGGTCGGGCAGGACTTTTGTGACAAGACCGACCGGAATACCCCTGGCCATGATCTGGGTTTTACCCGAGACGATGCCGGTTGCATCCTTGAACAAGATGGTTATTTCCACCCCGGCATCTCTGTAGCTGTTATAGATGAGCCAGCCGCAGATACATAGAGCAATGACTGGCAAGGTCCATATTACTGAAATACCGCGATTTTTTTCAACAACAGGTTCGGTTGTCATGGGTTGCTTCCAGAATTTATTCGAGAGTTTTTACTGCCCGCCTGCTGTGGCTGGCTGCATCTATCCCATATGAGGCGCGGGTCGAAGGTGATGACCGCAAACATGGTAGAGGCGACGACAATGCAGAAATAGGTGGCTGCCGGGGCCGCATGTATGGACGTGAAAAATCCAAAATTGACCAGAACGGACAGAAGGGCGATGACAAAGATATCAAGCATCGACCACCTGCCGATAAAAGTAATAAATCGAAACATTTTGGCCCGCTGTCTGAGTAGCCTGATGCCGCATGGTCGGGTGGAAAGCAGCAGAATGGTAAGGCCGACTATCTTGAAGACGGGCACCAGAACAGACGCGGTAAAAATGATCAGGCCTATAAAATAGGAACCATGTTGAAAAAAATAGATGATCCCGTCCATGATTGTTGATCGACTGGGAACGCCGAGAAAATCAACCCGCATTATCGGCAGCAGATTGGCTGGAGCCAGAAAAATCGCCGAGGTGAGCACCAGGGCCCAGGTTTTTGATATACTGGACGGATGTCTGAGGTGCAGCGGCTCGCCGCAGCGTGGACATCTTTTGGCTCCGTGGTTTGTTAGCGAGAGTTTATGGCAGATATGACACTGGCTCAAACCCTGCATGGCGGCAGTAACAACTTCATCATCGCCGGCCTGGACAGGTACAGGTGCCTGGGCAGCGAGTGGGGTGTTATTCTTCTTCCCTTTATCTTCAATAGTCTGCCAGAACAAATCGCGGTCGATGGTGGCGGCAAGAGCGATAGTGAGCATGACGAGGCCGGTGAAACAGAAAATCCCGGTATTATATGAAATGTCGGCACTGCTTCCCATTTTGATGACCGTGACCATAATGCCGAGCAGGTACACTTCAACCATCGCCCATTCCTCCAGATGCAGGTAGCCTCTAAAGAGCCTGGCCAGATACCATGGATATTTTTGCCGGTAGAGCTGGAGGGAAATGATAAAGACGGAACTCAGCAGCATCAGCGGGAAGATGACCGCCGAGAGCAGGACCATAAACGAGACCAGATAATAGCCGTTGTTGTAAAAGTCAAAGAGTGAGTCAATAATATTGGCCGAATCGCTGAAACCAAATGATTCCATGGTCATAAGCGGGAGAAGCATTGCCGGGAGGTACATGAACAGACCGGCAATGCTCAGGGCCAGCGCTTTTCTAATTGAATCGGTGTTTCTCCTGCTTATAGTCTTGCCGCAACGGGGGCAGAGGATAGAATGTCCGGTGGGCGCCTCTGTCTTCTGCAAAAGCAGATCGCAGTCGGGACAGGCAGTTAAGTGGTCAAAATCTTTTGGATCAAATTGCACTGCAGACCTTTTTAAAGACAAAAGAATACATTCGTTCTGTATAAAAATCTGGTAAAAACCACGGATCGGGGATGGCTAAGCAGATAAGCACCCTATGCAACAGGGCTTGAACTCCGACATCGAAAAACTTCCTGAACAGTATACTAATGTGAAGTTGATCGTTTGTCATATGAAAAACTATTGTTACCCTGGATTTGGGTACGACAGGCATGGTGAGGGAATTGATAAAGGATACGAGCGGGCAGAAGGCCGGAAAGAATTGGTTGAAGATAACAATCAAGGCTGAGCCTCAGCTGGTGGAGTCGATCAGCGATTATCTGGTCGGGGTGTTTGATGCGGGGGTGGAGACGGGTGCCCGTGATGAACTTCTTTACGGAACGGTCAACGGTTATATTCAAAAAGCTAATTTATTGCCGCATGAGGTGGACGGTATTCTTGGTCAGGTGTCCGCATATCTTTCTGAATTGGCTGAGATATTCAGTGTTCAGCCACCTATCCTTTCGTCAACTATGATTGAGGAAGAGGATTGGGGGAAAAGCTGGAAACAACATTTTAAACCGTTTGCCATCGTGCCTGGTCTGGTTATTGCCCCTACCTGGGAAGAATATCGACCGGCTGCCGGGGAGGCGGTTCTCGTCATGGATCCGGGCATGGCTTTTGGTACCGGTCACCATGCGACCACCAGTCTTTCAGTCGATTTTATCCGGCAGACTCTGGCCCAGGGGGGCGGGCAGCGACTTCTGGACGTGGGTACCGGCACAGGAATTCTCGGCATGGCGGCATTGCTGTTTGGCGCAGGAGATGTCTTAGGGATAGACAACGATCCGGAGGCGGTTTCTGCCGCGGAGCAGAATGTGCAGTTAAATTCCTTGCAGGAACATATGCAGGTAAGCCTTGCACCGCTTTCTTCGCTGCAGGAATCCTTTGCCATAGTGGTTGCCAATATTGTCCATGATGTTCTGATCGGCATGGCCGATGACCTGACCCGCTTGACGGCAGACGGCGGTACCCTGATTCTGTCCGGGATACTGGCCGGAGACCAGGTTGCCAGTATAACAGACGTATTTACGGCAAGAGGCATGCGGCTCTCGGGGCGTCAGAGTCGTCAGGAGTGGGCCGCGTTATGCTTTAAGAAAGAGTGAGAAGCCGTGCCGGGCCTCTGGTATTATGTCGCTCGGCCCTGCATCGGGGTAAGCTGGTAATCGGTGTCGAAAATGATCCCCACCCCATCCTGTTCCTGGCGGATGACGATTCCGTTGGCGATGACCCAGACGTTCTGATCGGTAAGCTGTCTCAGGCTTTCCACAGAGAGGATGAAACGCAGTCTTTTCAGGTCGGCAAGGCTGAGATAAAATTCGATTTTAACCTTGGCAGCCATGGGGAATTTATGGGCAGTTTGAATAAAGGCCCCGCCGGAGCTGATATTTGCCGCAACCGTATCAATGACCGGAGCAGGATCATCGATATGTCTGTATGATATTTTGGCTTGAAGGTTAAGAGAAAATCGTTTCTGTTCTCTTCGTTCAATCGACATATTGTTCCCTCGGCACCTGATGGTATCACAAGCATCCCCACAAGGGGCTGGCCATCTTGAGAATCGACTCTTTATGAGACTGTTAGTTGTGGTATATCTGAATATGGCATTATCTCTTCTTACTTACGGGATGCAGGAGATTTTGTCAATTTCAACAGACATAGATAAAATTTAACCCTGGTTGGGATGGGAGCTGATGCGACGTTTTTTTTTCGATCCAACTTTGCGAGATGGCGACATCGTCTTTCTCTCGGATGAGGAATCGCACCATATTGCGAAGGTGCTACGCCTGAAGACGGGCGATGTCATTGAAATTCTCGACGGTCTGGGCGCGGTGTTCCGTGCGGTTATCACCAGTGTCGGACGTCAGGTCGAGGCCCGGATCGAAGAAATTATCACCCGGGAGGCGACCGTTGGCAAATCGGTCTGGGTATGGCAGGCGATCCTGAAAGGAGAGAAAATGGACACGGTGGTGCAGAAATGTACCGAACTCGGCGTAACCGGACTGCTTCCCTACCAGAGTTCGCGGTGCCAGGGGAAATTCGATCAGGTGCAGGGCCGCAAAAAATATCAGCGGTGGCAGCGAATCGGTCTCGAGGCCTGCAAGCAATGCCGGCGCCTGCATGCGATACACATTGACGCACCGACAAGCTACGCCGAATCTCTTAAAAAAAAGTCCGATGACAACGGCGTATTGCGACTGCTCTTCTGGGAAGAGGAAAAAACCACCCGTCTTGGTGATATTCCGGAAATCCGGGATGCCGCCTCACTTGCCCTTATGCTTGGGCCGGAAGGAGGCTTCACCCGGGAAGAGGTCGAACTGGCGCGGCTGTCGGGCTGGCGTACCGTCAGTCTGGGCGACAGGATCCTGCGGGCGGAAACGGCAACGCTCAGTGCCGTCGCAATCGTCCAGTTTCTGGCAGGCAACCTGTGATGGATAGAGATCTGTCCCGTTCGACAATACTGGGTACATCATCCGGACCGATAGACCTCCAGGCTGCGCAGGCAGGTGGCCATCAGATTATCGATGTCCGTTCGGCCGGGGAATTTCTGGCTGGAACCATTCCCGGGGCGATTAACATTCCGCTGTTTGATGAGGATGAGCGCAGCGTTATCGGAACCATTTATAAACACGGGGGGCATGAACAGGCAGTAGAGCAGGGGTTTTCCTATGTTGAAAAAAAACTGGCCGATCTGCTTGCCGCGTTTGAACCCTTGCAATCAAAGCCACTCGCTGTTTTCTGTGCCCGGGGAGGAATGCGATCCCTGTCGGTGGTCAATCTGCTGGTGCAATCCGGTTATAATGCCTTCCAGCTTGAAGGGGGCTATAAAACATACCGTCAGGATGTGCTCGACCGTCTGCAGAAATTTCACCCGAAACTGATCGTGATTCATGGCCTGACCGGCACCGGCAAAACCCGCATTCTGCAACAACTGGAGCCGGCGATAGATCTGGAAGACCTTGCCGGACACCGCAGCTCTCTTTTCGGTGGTCTGGACCAGCAGCCGAGCAACCAGCGCACCTTTGAAAGCAGACTGGCGCAGGTTATCGGCTCTTTGCAGCAAGAGCCTTATTTCATTGAAGGGGAGAGCCGAAAGATTGGTCGAGTCTTTATCCCTCACCCCCTGGCGTCAGCCATGCAAAGCGCTCTTCTGGTCTATGTCCATTGCAGCCTGGAAACCAGAATAAGGCGTATCATTGAGGATTATCCCGTCACAGATGAGGCGATGCGCAACCAGATTGAGACCATCCTGAAATCCTTCAAACAGAAACTGGGTAGTGGGCAGGTCGACAAACTGTGTCTGCTTCTCAGAAAGGGAGATTTACATGAGCTGGTCCGCATTCTGCTCGTCGATTACTATGACAAAAGATACAGCAAGAGCATGAGCAGTTACCGGTACGTGCTGGAACTCTCTTCCGAAAATATTGCGGCGGCAGCGTCCGACCTTACCGAGTTTCGTCGTACTCTTCTATAGCTTCGTTGTGCTTCTCCTGCCGGTTGCCCGAAATTGCTGCCCGGAGGTTGGACTGTTGTCTCAGGAGATACCAGGACGAGGCCATGCCCGCAACCGGCCCCGTAATCCCTATGACCCCGAACGTGCCGGTTGGCATATCGGCTCAATGAGCGAGGAATCGATCCAGCCATGCCGGTTCATTTCATCGGCGACATAGCTGAAAGAGCCGTGACTTTTTTGGGGGTAGACCAGGCGGCCTTCCGGCAGAGTTCCAACCGACGCCGATGACGCAAACGGAGAGATGAGCATCTTCACATCCGGGGCGACAACCACCGAAGGGTTGAAGTCCTGATAGCGGAAAATCGTTCCTGCTGTGCCCAGGCAGAGGAGCATGAGACAACAGGCCCTCGCCCCGATACTGAACTGCCTTGAAAATCGATATTTCATAGAGGCAAAAAGATATGCGGTAATAAGGAGAAGGGCCAGCAGAATAAGCGTCGTCCACTGGTTTAGGGTCAAAAGCTGGAAAAACTTTTCGGCAGTCGAGGGCTCTTGCGGAAAGAGGCCATGTTCTTTTTTTATCAGTTCAAGGTTGCCGGCGATATCTGAGTCGGCAGGGGCAAGGCGCAAGGCTCTTTCGTAGTTCAGTATGGCCTTGCCGGTTTTCCCCGCCATGGCGTAACTGTTGGCAAGGTTGTAAAGCACCGCCGGGGCATACCCTGCCGCTGCGGTTAGCTGTTCATAGTTGGCGATGGCCTGGTCATAATCACCACGGCTGTACGCCTCATTTCCCCTCTGGAAGAGGTCGTCTTCCACTGTCCCCGCAAAAACGACTGTTGCCAGAAGCAGGAGAGTCAGCACCGTGGAAATCACGCAGTGAAAGCCTCTACCCTTCATGATAATTCCTCCAGTTTCGTTTTCAGGGTGGTGAAATACTCCTGCATTTTTTCGTCGGTAAGCGATGCGCCGCCGTAGGCGGCCTCATCTGCGGCCTGAAAAATTTCAAGAAGATCGGTGTTTTCGCTCAGTCGGCTTTTGATATCGGCCAGGCTGAGAGCTGCCGGTTCGATATTCCATAACATGCCGAGCTGGTTCTGGATGGCCGTTTTGCTTAACGCAAGAAACGACGGACCGTCGCCTGCCGCCTGGGCACCTTCGATCTGTTTCAGGTCGTTTTCAAGCAGCAGTCTCTTGTGTTTTTTCCTTTCAATTTCGGGGTTTTTTTCGATATTTCGCCGGCGAATCGCGAGCCCGAAAACCGTGAGCAGCAGCAGCGTGCAGACAGCGCAGAGTGTTAAAAACCAACTCTTTGCAAAAAGAGGAACGATTCGCGCATGATAGGACCCGGCCTCCAGATGGATCGGGGCCAGTCCTCCGCCAATGCCGGGCGCGGGGGATGCGGGTGCGGCCGGCCGGGATTGCGCTGGGGTCGCGGCGGGAACCGGTTGAACAGGTGACGCGATGGCTGAAGCCGCTGTTTTTTGGATATGAACCGCGAGATGTTTACTGGTTTTGGTGATATAGCGTCTTTGCTGCGGATCGAAATAACTGAAAGAAAGCGGCGGAATTTCGGTTGCTGCCGCGTTTTTGGCTACGATTGCCTGTTCGAAGATCTTGGTTCCGGTATAACTCCGTCCCTGATCTTTGAATTTCGCGCTGGGCGCATAGGTCTTCCAGTCGGGATTTTCCGGAAAAGCAGGGGCCTCAACCCGATCGAAATTCCCCGTGCCGGAGATTTCCATAGTCAGCGTTATCGGTTCACCGACCTCCACCGCAACCGGTGTTGCCCTGACATTCAAGGTGAAATCGCCAATGGCACCGGTAAAGTTTTCCGGTTGATCAGCCGTCGGCAGGTCCATTACAGTAAAAACGGTCTCGGGACTGACCGAAACAATCGGTTTACGTTCGGCACTGCCAAAGAAGCTGTCGATGGCGGGGTCGTTAAAAAAAGAATCGTCAAAAAAACCGCTGCCGCCAAAAGGGGAAAGCACCCTTCTTTTCTGGGGGATACGCAGGGTTGCATCAAGGGAAAAACTGATCGGGTGCTCGCCGGACTTTATACCGGACAGACTGGTTTCCCAGGTGAGAACATGGTACATCCGGCCTTTTACCGACTCCTCGGTCTGCTGAGGTTGGTCCGACAGCTGGGACATGACCACGCCGTCACCGCGCAGGGTCGGCGGTTTGATGTCTTCGACTCGATAGGCCTGATTGAAATAGGCCTTGATGGTAAACGGAACAATCTCTCCGGGGTAGTGGCTGCCGGTCGGTGAAATGCGGATAAAGGCTATTTGACCTCCATCCTGGCGAGTTGGCGTCGGATAAGCGCCCGGCTGCTGCCCCCCTGGAGTGACCTCGAAACGTATTGGCTGGGTTGTGAGGGATTCGCCGCCGGCTGTCACCTTGAGAGGCGGGATGGTATATTTCCCGGGTTTGTCGGCCTGAACGAGATAGTTATGCATAACAGAAGACGAAAAGTCGCCATTCACCATGCTGATCTGACTCGATGTCCCTTGACTGCGCAGCTGGATATTGTCGATTTCCGGCAATGCAATATCGGCAGTGCGGCTTGTTCCGGTAATTGTGATGGTCAGTCTTGCCGCCCGGTCCTGGGGGAAGGAGAGCGAGCTGAGCGAGGCTTCGACCTGCACCTCGGCAGAGGCCGGCAAGGTGCCGGGGCCAAAAAGGCAGAGGCTGAGAAGGATCAGGCAGGCCAGACATTGCCAGAGTATCGATTGTTGTTGTCGCATCACCAGTCTTTATTTACGTGGTTTTCAGAATTGTTGCCGGCGGAGGGAACAAAATTCAGTTCACCTTCCTCGTTTTTCAAGGCGTTGAGCAGGCTCTGTGCTTCTTTTTGGGTCATCTTGCCGGGTTGCGGTGGCGAACCCTGGTCTGTCTGTCCGGCAGCAGTATTGTTTTTCTCCGGCGACTTGTTTATTGGTTTCGAAGTGTCGGTTTTTCCGTTCTCTTTGTCACTCGGTTGCGGGGTCTGCTGCCTGTCGTTGTCATTTTTCTGTGCATCCGCCGCATCGTTGCTGTCCTTGGACTGCTTATCCCCAGGTTGTTGTTTGTCTGAGCCGGACTGCTGCTGTTGTTTGTCCTGCTGCTCGGCATTGTCTTTGTGCTGCTGTTCCGAATCGCTTTGTTGCTGCTGGTCTTTTTTCTGCTGGTCCTGCTGATCCTTGTTGTTGTTCTGCTGCTGCTGCTGTTGCTGCTGCTGTTGTTTTTTCAGCTCTTCCAGCCGTTTTTCAATGAGCTGGTGATTGTGTCTCGCATCAGGGTTTTGGGGATCGAGTTTCAGGGCCGAATCCAGTGAGTGCAAAGCCTCCTGCCACTGGCTGATGGTCGCTTTCGGATCGGCCTGCTGTGCCTCTGCGCCTTTTTGGTAATAGCTGTTGCCTCTATTGTAATAGGCTTTTTCCTGGAGCTTTATATCGTCACTTTTAAGAGCCTTGGTAAACGCATCGATGGCTTCGTCAAACATATTGTTTTTATAGGCGGCTGTCCCGTAGTTATACTGGAGTTCCGGGTCATCAGGAGATTTTTCCAGTTTTTGCCGGTAATATTCCGACGCCTGCAGATAGTCTTTTTGGGCATAGGCTTCTTCCCCGCTGGAGCAATACGCCCTGGGAGCAAGGCTTAGGCCAAGCAGCAGGACAAGAGCCGTTGTTGCGCCTGTTTTTCTCCGTCGCCTGAACCAGGCAACTATCGTTTTGATTGCGGACAGGGGCCGGATGGGACGGGCTTTTTTCCGTTCGCCAAGCAGGAGCTCCACGATCAGGAAAAGGACCGCTGCGGCGAGTGGCCATTCGAACCTTTCCAAGGGTACTTTTTGTCTGCGTTCCGCCAGTTCCTCTTTCGGGATAAGGGCCAGTTTCTGTTTGTAAATGGTCTCCAGCCCTTCGCCGGCCGTGCCGAGGGGAACATACAGTCCGCCGGTTTTTTCGGCAAGAGCTGCGAGGGTTTTTTCGTCGAGTCGGGAGGTGACAAAATTACCGTTCTGGTCTTTGACAAAACCCTTGCCGTTTTCTGCCGTAACCGGGATGAGTTCGCCCTGACTGGTGCCCACGCCAACGGTATAAATCGTCAGTCCGGCTTTGGCACCATTTTCCGCGGCTTTTATGGCGTCCCCCTCCAGATTCTCGCCGTCGGTCAGAATAATCAGAATCTTATGATTTGCGGTATTATTCAGGGTCTCGGCCGCCATGTCGATAACCGACGCAATATTGGTGCCGCCGCGGGGAATAATGTCGGTGGTTACCGCGGCGAGAGAATCGGCAAAGGCCTCGTAGTCAAGGGTCAGCGGACACATGAGATAGGCTGAACCGGCAAAGGGAATGAGACCCACCCGGTCACCGTCCAGCTGTGTAACAAAATCGAGTATCGCCAGGTGCGCCCTTTTCAGGCGGTTGGGTTTAATGTCTTCCGCCAGCATACTTTTGGAAGTATCGAGGGCAAAAAGCAAATCAATGCCTTTGCGCTTGACATCTACCCATTGAAAGCCATATTGCGGTCGGGCCAGAGCGGCAAAAGCGAAAAAGACTGCCAGCAGCAGTAGAATATTTTTATACCATCTCTTCCGGCCCGAGATATTCTGGGTCAGCCGGCCAATAAGCTGATGAGCGGCAAATTTCTCCAGGGCAGCCTGTCGCCTCTTCTGCATAAAGCGGAAGAGGAACATGAGACCAAGGCAGGCCAGAAGACCGATGAGTAACCAGTGTGGCTGGGCAAAGTGCATAATTCTTCTCTCTTAAGGCAATCTTTTGCGTGCCTGAAAAATTTCCACACCGAGCAGAGCCAGGGCACCGATGACCAAATACCAGAACAGTTCCCGGTACGATTCAAATTTCTTGATGGTTCTTGTCGTCGTCTCCATCTTGTTGATGTCGTCGTAAATTTTAGCAAGAGACGCCGTGTCGGTGGCTCGAAAGTACATGGCACCGGTTTTTTCCGCCACCTTCGCCAGGGTATTTTCATCGATATCAACCTTCACCTGGACCAGCCGGCGACGGCCGAAGTTATCGGTGACCGGCATGGGGGCCTCGCCGCGAGTACCGGCACCGATAGTATAGACCTTTATATTCAGGGCTTGCGCCGCTTCGGCGGCAATAAGCGGGGGAATTCGCCCGGCATTGTTCATCCCGTCGGTGAGCAGGATTAAGATACGCGACTTGGATTTTCTATCCCGCAGCCGATTGGTGCCGCTGCCGATCGCCGAACCGATCGCCGTGCCGTCTTCGATCATTCCTATTTGTAATGATTCAAGTCGTTTGCGTAACCAGTTATGGTCAAGGGTCAAGGGGCTGACCAGATAGGGACGGCCGGCAAAGGCGACAAGGCCGATCCGGTCATTGGGTCGTTGTTCAATGAACTCATCGACGACTTTCTTAACGACATCGAGCCGGTTGGCGGGTCTGCCGCCGAGGGTGAAGTCCATCGCCTCCATGGAGCCGGAGACATCCACCGCCAGGAGGATATCGATGCCGCTGGCCTCAATCTCGGTGGTACTGCTGCCGAGCTGCGGCCTGGCAATAGCCATGATGAGTAGAAAAAGCACGACCAGGCGCAGAAGGAGATGGAGGGTACCTGGTCGTGTTTTTCTAGCCCCGGCAAGAGACGAGGCGAGGGAGGTCGATGAAAACAGCAGCGCCGGTGCTCCGCCAGCCCGGCCATAGAGATAGGCCAGCAGGGGGAGCAGGGCAAGCAGCCAGAGCAGTTCGGGATGCAGAAATCTCATGCGCTGCCTCGTTTGGGTTTTTTCGATGATTTACGCTGGTGCCCCGGTTTTTCTGGCTCCTGCGGTTCAGCCGGTTCGGTTTTTTTGATAAAAGTGATCACTGCCTCCTCTATTATCTCCAGGCTGTGAATATCCTGGGCATGGTGGGCGAATTTGGCCATGTCCGCCTGTTCCAGGCAGAGCTGCAGTTCGTTTTTATGCCTCTGCAGCGGAGAGTTGCTGCCGGTGTCTGCCAGACCTTGCAGAAACTCCCCGGTGGTCTGCCGGGTCGACTTGATGGCAAACCGGGCCTCGATGTAGCGGCGCAGGATCTGGCTTACCCGGTCCATATACAGAAGGGCCCGTTCCGGACTGAGCAACCTCTTTGCCTCGGCAAGCTCCTGCAGCGCCTTCTCCCAGGGAGGAACAGGAGGGGGCGCAGGTCTGGTTCTCTTGGTTATAAACCAGTACAGTGCCGCGCCGGCCGCAAGAAGAGCCAGGATAATACCGGCCAGCAGCAGGTAGGGCGGTTGCTCAGTCAACGGAACGGGCCCGTGGATATCGCGCAATTCGTTATCTTCTTTGACCGTGTTGGGAATTTGTGCGGTCTGCGCGTTTTTGCCGGGCTGCTGCAACAGCGTCAAGGGTGTCGCACTGTTGCCGTTGTTGTCCGCAAAAGTGGGCACGGGCAGTACAAAGATGACCAGTAAGAGCAGGATTGCGATTCGTCCGGTCATGACGCCCTCCCTTTGCGGGCACTGAAAAAGCTGAGCAGGGTGGGTAGATAGGGGGTGTCGGTAAAAAGATCAAGCAGATCGATACCGGCTGAACGCAGGGCTTTCTGCACCGTTTTTTGTCTGGCTTTGGCCATTTCCCTATATCGGTCCCTTACCGTGACATCGGCCGTATTGAGATCGACCTGGTCGCCGCTTTCGGCGTCTTCGAGAGTTATCCAGCCGATATCCGGGAGTTCAAATTCCCGTGGGTCGGAAACAATCAGCGCGATCAGATCATGACGACGGTTGCTGATCTGCAGTTTGGGCTGCAGTTCCTTCAGGGTTTCATCGAAGGTATCCGGGAGGCAGAAATCAGAAATAAGAAAAGCCACACATTTTCGCTTGATCACCCGGTTGGTGAAATCAAGAGCTACCTTAAGATCGGTTTTCCTGCCCTGAGGCTCAAAAAAAAGAATCTCCCGGATGATTCGCAGAATATGTCCGCGTCCTTTTTTAGGTGGAATGTAGAGTTCGACCGCATCGGTAAAGAGTACCAGGCCAACCTTGTCATTGTTGCGAACCGCAGAAAAGGCCAGCACCGAACCGACTTCCGCCATCATCTCCCGCTTGGAGCTGTTTACCGAACCAAAGTCGCCGGAGCCGCTGATATCGATCATCAGCATGATGGTCAGCTCCCGTTCTTCGGTGAATTTCTTGATATGCGGGATACCGGTTCGGGCCGTGACATTCCAGTCGATGGTCCGGATATCGTCGCCGGGGACATATTCCCGGACTTCGTCAAAATTCATGCCGCGGCCCTTGAAGACAGACTGGTAGCTGCCGGCCAGGCTGTCGTTGACCAGCCGGTTCGTCCGCACTTCAATCTGCCTGACCTTTTTCAGGATTTCCCTGGTAAGTAATGTATCCATGGTCATATTGGGTAAACTCAGGGAACCGGTACCGTATCGAGGATTTTCCGTATAATATCTTCGCTGGTGATTCCTTCGGCCTCAGCCTCGTAGCTTATCCGCAGCCGGTGGCGCATGACGTCCATCACCGAGGCCTTGACGTCATCCGGTGTCACATAGCCTCTGCCTGCAAGATATGCCAGGCAGCGGGAGACGGCCTTGAGATTGATGGTGGCCCTTGGCGAGGCGCCGGTCTCGATGTATTCCTTCAGTTCGAGCTGGAAGCTCTGCGGCTCGCGGGTGGCATAGACCAGAGAAACAATGTAATCTTTGATCTTGTCGTCCATATAGATGGTGTTGATGATCTTTCGCGCCGCCAGAATGTCGGCGGGGTCGGTGACCGGAGTAACCGGCAATGTCG
>AMWB02040687.1_pt1 | contig 45766 bp, 24 predicted proteins | sample 200311 | NCBI WGS metagenome assembly AMWB02 (sample SAMN02737377, study PRJNA173069) | bioreactor metagenome | biome: anode biofilm in microbial fuel cells | place: USA: California | collected 2010-12-16
GACCGGGCAAGAGAGGTACGGAAAAAAACAGAATATTTTATCAAGCATGGGGATGCGGCCATTTTGAAATAAAAAAGGGCAGCCCGTCCGCGTAAGCGGACGGGCTGCCCTGGAGGAGAGAAGATGAAGAAAAAGAAAGGAGTGAAAAATGATTTAGTTCTGCTCGGTTACCGGTCCCCGGCAATGGCGTCCGTAACCTTTCCCCATGCCCTTGCCGCATCCTTGCCCCATCCCGGCACAGGGGCCGTTGCCATCAAAATTGCAGCCATAACCGGCGCCGCCGCCTTGCCAGCCGAGTTCTTCAGCCTTGGCCTGAATCCGGCCGCGCAGATCAAACATCTGATCAGCCAGGGCATCGATCGCACTCTGGTCCGGGTTCTCGGCAAACCTCAAGGCCCGCATCTGCTCCTGCAGACTGAACATATCCTTGCGCAGATCAACAGTTGCATCCATGAAGGTATTATAGGTTTTCTTGGTTTCCGCATCCATGGGTTGCGCCTTCATGCAGTCGGCTGCCGCCGGACCACCGCCCCAACCCTGGGGACCCCGCTGTGCGTCTGCATTATAAAACCCGAAAAGACCGATTGTTGCTGCCAGTGCGATTGCTGCGATTGTTTTTTTCATGTTGTTGCCTCCTTGTAATTGAGTAATGGCATAAAAAGTGATTTTGATTTCCGCTTTTGCTTTATCCCATTATTCAACAGCCGTGCCAACACGCAATAGAAAATCTTAACATGTTGATTTTAAAAGAAGTATACAAAAAGAAGCAATCATCGCCATGCGCAATGACTCCTGAAAATCCGTTTTCCGCGCTTCTCTTCCGACATTATTGTCGAGCTGAAATCGATGATTGTCGAAAAACAACCCGCCGTTTATCCGGCAATCTCCAGCGTGCTGACTCCGCCTCCCTTTTTATGAACCCGGATCCGGACGAAATCCATCTCCGCCCACATGCATTGCATTGAACTCTATAACTCATGCACCTCTACGCCGGCTTTGCCCCCCAGCTTTCCAGCCTCCTCAACTATTTGGCGGTGGTGGGTAAAGAGAATGACCTGATTTTTCTTACCAAGATCAGCCAAAACCTTCAGTGTGGCCCGTGCACGATCGTCATCGAAGTTGATGAGAATATCATCGACAATAAACGGCATGGGTTCACTTGTCTTCATCCGCCACTCCAAAGTGGCCAAACGCAGGGCCAGATAGAGCTGATCACGGGTGCCGTCACTCATACCTTCTACCTTTATCAGCCTGCCGTCCGGACGGATACCCACCAGGATCGGCTCCCCCTTATCATCCACATCCGCCTTCAGCCCGGCAAAGGAGCGCAGAGTAAGGGCCTCAAAATATCTTCCCGCGATCTGCATCACCGGGTCCTGATTTTCTTCCCTGTAACGCTCAATCTCCTGCTGCAGAATCCTGGAGGCAAGCTTCACCCTGGTAAACCTTTCCACAAGACGCCTCATCCTGGCCAGTTCCCGCTCCATCCTTTCCCTGGCCTCTGCCGCCTTGGCACTGCCATCCATTGACTTCAGCCTGGTGTTTATCTCCCCGATCTCCTGGGAGATTTGGTTAATCGCAGGATTAATTTTCTCTTCCAGCTCCTGGTGCAAGGAAGTTATATGACCAGACAATTCGTCGGCATCCACGTCTGCCGCCTGCCTGGTAAGTTCGTCAACACCTGCCCCGGCTCCTATCTTGGCCAAGGTGGCCTCGATTACTGAAATCTTCTCCTGAATTTGCCGGTATTTCTCGAACCTGCCGATAATCCCCCCAAGTTCCTCCGCCTTTTCGCATTTGGCAATTTTCATGAGTTCAGCCCTTTGCTCATTGGCTGCCTGGAGGATTTTTTCCGTCGCCGACACCTCATCCTGTAAAATTTCCAACTCCTCGGTCAATTGGTCGTGCCGGATGCTGTCTTTGAGGGCCCGGGCGAGTGCGGCCTTTAATTGCAGAATCGCCTGATCCAGGGGCAATGACAACATGAGCGGGTCAACCTTCCGGAGGACTGCCTGCAACTCTCTTTTCAGTTCGTCCGCGTCTCGATCTATCCCTTCGATGCGCTTTCGCAGATCACCTGCCTCTTTCACCTTGTCCAGACAATTTTGCAGGGTATCGAAATAATCGTTGGCCTCATGAACAGAAATTTCCCCTTGCAAGCCGAGTCCGGAGAGCGCTTTTTCCCACTGCTCCTTCCACAAGGCCCGCGAATCTTGGGCGTCAGTCAAGTCGCCTTCCGACCTGTCAAAAATTTTCTTTGCCTCTTTTTGCCGCTCTTGCAAACGTTCCACTTCCGTTTTCTGACGAGCAATCTCTTCCAGTAAGTCCTCGGAAAAAACAAGAATCGGGCCGAGGGCATCGCCGCCGGGAATCCCCTTGGCCGCGATTTTCTCAAGCGCATTGAAAAGTTTTTGTCGCAGTTCTCCCCTTTTCAAGTTCTCGGTTGCGATTTCCGTTGTCTTTTTCAGAAGATCTCCCACCCGGTAACGAAGCTTTTCCATGGCGTTGAGCCAGCCGCTCATTTCTTTGGGAGAAAGAGGTTTGATCCCTAGCGGCTCCCATATTCGGGACCATTCTCCAGCTATGTTCTCCGCACGCTGATCAAGGTCGTTTTCTTCCTTTTCACACTCCGCTAATTTTTCTTGATGTTGGTCCACCAGGGCTTTGAGGTTGGCGGCACCGGCCACTCTGTCAGCCTCGTTCCGAAGTTTGTCGGCAATGACATCTGCCAGATGAACCAGGCCTTCGTAAGCCTCAGGAAGTGGTTTTTCAGAATTAAAAGCCCGGCTTTCTTCCGACACATCCTCATTGTCAAGCCATTGCCTCCGCAGGAGCCGCCAGCCCTGCTCCCGATTTTCCCGCGTCCTGGTCAAATCATTTTCTGAAAGGACTTCTCCGGCATATTCGAGCTTTTTAAGCTCAGCCATGGCAGATTTGAGTTCCGAGGTTGAATTCTTTCGGTCTTTTTCCAAGACACGCCTTTCATCACGTATCTCGCTGTAGCCCTGCTCAAATTTCCGCACAGTCTCGGAAAGGGGGAGGGGCAATTCCATAAGCGCGGAAAGCTCTCCTGACCAGTGGCCAATCCGCTTCAGTTCAGCAAGGCATTCCTTCTTGCCCTGCTCAACAGTATTTCGGGCATTGTCTATCCGGCCATCGATATCACCCGCCTTGCGAGCCGGTTTTACGGCCAGGTTAAGGTCATGAGTATCCCTGGTGACAGGCATGGCCTCAAGAGCCTTTCTCACTTCCTGCAGTTCTTGTTCCGCGGCCTTTCTCTGCTTTTTGGCCTGCATCTCGTGCTGATGAATCGCTGCAAAGCGGGCGCTCAACTCCTGCACCGTTCGTTTCTTGATAAGCATCGGTCTCAGTTGCTCAACATCTTCCAAAGACAGATCCGGTCGTATCTGTTTCAGTAACTGAGCTGCCTCCTTGCGCAGATTGATCCGCATGCCGTTGCGCTCAGGCCTGTCTTGCCGGCCCTTCCGGTATTCCCCCAGACGCTGGTGAAAATCATCCACCAACTCGGCATTTTCCAGAAGAACCCTGTTGAGCGAGATGTCCTTGCGCTTATTGCCGAGCTGTTGCAAGCGGTCGGATTTGTTTTGCAGTTGGATCCTTGCCTCACGGACAGCCTGTTCCACCTGGTGGTGCTTTTCGCGGATATCAGGCGGCAGGGAGATCACCTCACCCAGGTCTCCTAAACGCTCCCGCCACATTTTCAGCTCGGCAAGCTCAGGGATAGCCTGCTTCAGACGCTCAAGGCGGCGCAGTTCCTTGTTCTTGTCCTCCCGTGTGTCTTCAAGGCGGGCCCGCGCTGAATCAGCTTCTTTCAAGGCTTCCTGTAGGTCCTTCCATTCCTTTGAGGAAAGACTGGCCTCTTTGGCCTCTCGTTGCAGCTCCTTGAATTGTTTGATGGACTTGTTGATTTCCGGCAGTTGCCCGGCGGACTTAAAGAGGCCGGCAGCTTCCTGTTCCAGTTGATCAATAACCGCCTTGAGGGACGAAAGCCCAGCGCCGGCCGCAAAGAGCGCCTGACCGATTTCACCCTTTTGCGACAAAATTTCATTTCCCCCTTCAACCAAACGGTTGTGGTCAATGCCATACAGGGACTCAAAGATTGCCGGCTCCACGCCATGAAGAAATGTTGCTAATGCATCCGGGTCCATGGGGTTTCCCGCCGCATCAAGAAGATCTCCCACGCGTTTTTTGCGGCGCTGAAAAAAAATCTCATTCCCGTCTTTGTTTTCAAGGCAGCCGCCGACCAGCAGCTGGTCATAGGAGTGGATGAAATTATCGGGAGTCTGGACATGAAAGCCATAGAGCAGGGCCTTGAGTGCCCGGAGTGAACTGCTTTTGCCGGCCTCGTTGGCACCAAAGATAATATGGAGTCCCGGCTCCCTGGAGTCAAACTCCAGAGTCCGGTTGGTAAAAGGGCCAAAGGCTTTGAGATCAAGACTTTTCAGCCTCATCTTGCACCTCCATGCCGGAGCAGTTTGGAGATGAGCATTTCCCGGACTTCTGTACGAAGTTCCGCGATTTTTTCCGGGGAGGTTTCCAGAAAGGGTTCTTCGCTGCCGTATATCTCGGCCGGCAACTTGGCCTTGAGAGTTGCCAGTTCCGGCAGCAACGCCGTGAGGTTCTCGCCATCGAGTACGAGTTCCCGGATGGACTTGATCAGGCCGGCAATGGGCGAGTCTTCGCCGATAATTTCCTCAAGGCTCACTTCCCGACTTGTGTTAAACTTTACCTTTTCCAGCCACACATCGCCAAGGCTTGCGGCAATGCCACGAAATTCTTCGGTCCATGGTCCCGTCCGCTCAAGGAGCTGGGCATGTACAGGGCATTTCCCTGTAAGGATGAGACGTACGGCCAGGGTTCTGCCGTCTGCCTTCGCCAGTTCCCCTTCAAAGGCGGCCCGCACTGCTGCGTATATATTTTCCGTCGTCTCGCATTCGGAAAGGTCGACGTCACAGATTGCCCAGCGCAGTACATCCAGTTCTCGCTCTTCAACGTCAATGACTCTGCCTTCCTCCACCGTCACCAAGATGGCGCCTTTTGAGCCTGTCTCCTTGATATGACGCCCTTGAATGTTCCCTGAAAAAATAATCAACGGCTCCTCTGAAACAACTTCCCGTTTATGGATATGGCCCAAGGCCCAATAGTCATATCCCTTGCTTTTCAGGTCACTTACACTGCATGGGGCGTAATTTTCATGATCTGCCCGTCCGGTCAAAGAGGTATGGAGCAGGCCGATATTGAAATAGTCTGAATCACGCTGGGGATACCCGGCGGCAAGATTATCGATGACTGCCTTTACGGAATAACTCTGGCCATGGATGACAACGCGAAGATGATCAATGGTTTTTGATTGAGGCTTTCCGGGCGAAAAGAGCGTCACATTGTCCGGCAAGGGCATGTTTTTGGTAATAAGACTTGCGGCATCATGATTGCCGGAAACGATGAACACCTTAATACCTGCTTTCGCCAGTCTGCCCATGCGACTGACGAAAAAAAGGCCGGTGTTGTAATCCTTCCAGTCACCATCATAAAGATCGCCGACTATCAGAACAAAATCGACCTTCTCGTCGATGGCAAGGTCAATCAGATTGTCGAAAGCCCTCCTGGTCGCGCCCCGTATCTCTTCCGTCGGAGCGTCTTCATGAGCTTCCAGTCCTTTCAACGGACTGTCCAAATGGATGTCTGCAGCATGAATAAAACGGAACATGTTGTTATACCTAAGAAAGTTTCACATTTCAGGATATGAAATTGGAATATAATGCGTTATTCCATTCAGGGCAATAATGTGCAAGGAAAATACGGAAATGAGGAATATTTAATTGTTCAATTGACGCACAAGAATACTTTCGGCAGAAACGAAGGACCGGACCCGGAGCGCCGGTCCGGGAAATTTGGACAGGACGTTACGTAAAAAGGTTGCTCCAGTCCGTTAAATTCAACAAAAACACAAAAGGAGCAAAAAACATGACAAAAAGAACACAACGCACTCATCTGCATTCACGGCAAAAGTTGCCATTGCGGCAATCAAGGAACACGGTGTCACAAGAGATCCAGATTACTTGTCTGCGCCCATTGCCGGATACGGTTGAACTCTTTCTTCAACTGCTCCAGGCCGTTAGGGGTCTCTTCCATTTTTCCTTCCCGGGCCAGCCTGCCCAATTCCGCCCCTGAGCGGGCAAAGGAATGGGCGCAAACGGTTGCGGCCGTCCCCTTGAGAGAATGGCAGACCTTGCGCAGCTTTACCTCATCCCCCGCGGCAATCGCCGCCTCGGCATCCTGCAGCCATTGGGGCCCGCTGACATGAATGAGATGTCTGAGCAGTTTTTTGGCCAGTTCCACCTTGCCGTTACAGTTGTCATAAAGAAAGGCATCGTAATCGAGGAATTCAGCTCCTTTTCTTTTCGGCGTCAGGGTAACGGATTTCATGCTGAGATCCTTGCCGAGAACCTTCTCAATCTCACGACACAAACTGTCCCGGTGAACGGGCTTGGAGACATAACCGTCCATGCCGGCGTCAAAACATTTCTGCCGGTCGGCGACAAGCGCATGCGCGGTCAGGGCGATGACGGGAAGATGGCCGCCGCTTTGCTTTTCTCTTTTGCGAATCCGGGCAACGGCCTCGAAACCATCCATCTCCGGCATCTGAATATCCATCAGCACCAGGTGAAAATAATCTTCCCGCAAGGCGTCGAGGGCCTGGCGGCCGTTTTCCACCGTGGTAATCCGCCATCCCTCGGAGCGGATGAGTTCCACCACCAGGGTCCGATTGATCTCCTCATCCTCTGCCAGCAGGATATGCAGAGTTTGCTGATTTTCCCGAATTGAATGACGGGTAACCAGGGGCATGTTGGCCAGATCCTCCGGCGCGCAGGAAAGAATGGTGCGGATGGCTTCCAGCAGTTCGGCCTTGCTCACCGGTTTGAGCAGGTATGAGGAAATCCCGACATCCTTGCAGCGCAACGCGTCACCACGCTGTCCGGTGGCGGTAAGCATGATCATCCGTGCCCCTTTCACGATTTCGCGCAGTCGTTCGGCCAGATCAAAAACATGCTCATTGGCCGGCAGGGAATCGAGCAGGATAATATCGAAATGTTTTTCCCTGGCCATTGCCAGGGCCACATCGGCGTTTTCCGCAACATGCAGTCCTTTGTTCCATTCGCCGATCATTTCCTTGAGGACAAAGCGGCCGGCGGCATTGTCGGCAACCAGCAGAAAAGACATGGCCCCCAGATCACCGACTTTTACCGGCTCGACAACCTTGCCCTGACGCGCCTGGGCCTGAAGCAGCAGGGTAAAATGAAAGGTCGTCCCCTTGCCGGATTCACTTTCCAGCCAGAGTTCGCCGGCCATCAGCCCCACCAGCTGGGCGCAGATGGTCAGGCCAAGACCTGTGCCGCCGTAACGGCGTGACGACGACCCATCCACCTGATTAAAGGCCTGAAAAATGATCTTCTGCTTGTCACGGGGAATACCGATCCCCGTGTCGGCAACACTGAAGTGCAGGGAGATGTCGCGGGCACCATGTTTCTTTCCCTCAATTCCTCTTTCGGGCGTTCCCGCCCGGTTGACGGCAACGGTGATCTCGCCCTCATTGGTGAATTTGATACTGTTGCCCACCAGATGCAGCAACACCTGCCGTAAACGACCTGGATCGCCGATAAATCCATCCACCAGTTCCGGATCAATCTGATAGGTAAGCTTCAACCCCTTGTCATGAGCCTTGAAAGAGAGGATGCGCAGGGAATTGCCGATAACATCCGAAAGGCTGAAGGGGATGTGTTCAATTTCAAAGGTACCAGCCTCGATTTTGGAAAAATCAAGAATCTCGTTGACCACATCCAGCAAACGATGGGCCGACGTCTTGACCATTTCGAGAAATCGTCGCTGGTCGGAGGACAAGTCCGAGTTCAGCACCAGTTCGGTCATGCCCATGATGCCGTTCAAGGGAGTGCGGATTTCATGGCTCATGTTTGCCAGAAATTCATTTTTGGAGGCATTGGCGGCCTCCGCCTCTTCCTTGGCCAGGCGTAACGCTTTCTGGGCTTCACGAATGTGGCCGACATCCTGAAAATCCTCGATGATGCCTAAAAATCCTCCCTGGTCGTCGCACCAGGGAGTGGCCCGGAGCAGACACTTGATTTGCCGGCCGTCGGCCAGTTGCTTTTCGATTTCATACTCCACCCTGCCGGAACCCTGCCGGAGAAGCGCAACAGGGCAGTGTTCGGTATGGCAGTTCGCTTCGGGAACAACCTCGTAACATTTCATCTTCTCAACGTCTGCGCGCTGTTTTCCAATCAGGTCACAAAATATATCATTGACCTTGATGATCGTAAAATCCCTGTCGATAACCGCCATGCCGTTTCCGGCGGTGTTGAATATCTGATCAAGCTGGTGATGAGAATTTTTTATTTCAGCAAAAAATTCCTCCCGGTCGTTTATTGCATTCTCGAAAATTCCGATTAACTTCCTGGAGACAACAATAAAAATGAAGGTCATGACGATGCTGACCACAACCACCGCCATCCAGCTGCGGCCGAGAATCTGATCGGCCGCGAGGCTCTTTTTCTTACTGAAATCAACAAGAGCGGTGGTAAAATCCTGCTGGGTTTGCCGGACGTCAAAAAAACTCTGCATGACCGCGGCTCGCAACTTTTCCCGCTCCTCCGCCGGCGAATCGGCCCGCACCCCGGAGCTATTCAGCCGCGCATCGGAGTTTTCCTGCCTCAAAAGCAGGAAACGATCCCGCCACGCAAAAGATTTCGTTCGATTTTTCTCCAACAGCAGCAAGGCGTCGGCGAATTCATCAAAGGCTTTTTCACTGTCGGCATGATCGGCCAACGGCCTGTACCTGGCAATTAAGCCGGCATAATCAGGGCGATCCGCCGTAAGAGGGATATCCGTGTCCGGATCAAGCAGAAAGGAAAGAATGCGACGCTCCTCGAGAATCGCGCCATTGACATCCTTTCCCAGCGAGAGAATCACTTCCTGCAAGGTGTGATAGCGGACCCGCTCGGATTTCATCTCCCGGAACGACCACCAGTTAAAAACAAGCAGCAGTATGCCGATGCTCACGCCGAAGATGATATTAATCCTGAGCATGCGGGGAGATGCGGGCGGGAGTGAGGTAGAGGACATTTTCATAAAATCAGCGTATGATCAACCCGTAAAAAAATCATTCAGGCCGCGCCTGAGATCAGCAACCATTTCCGCAAACGGGGCGGCAGCCCGGTCCATGGCCGCCAGCTCAATACGGTTTGCCAGCTCGGCAAGCTCATCCATGGAAAAATTGAGCAGGATACCCTTCATGCCATGGGCGGCAAACCCCAAGGATTCCAGGTCACCCACGGCAAGCGCCCCTTCGGCGGTCACCAGATGCACTTCAAGATTTTTCACGGTGCTGTGCAGAATATCCCTGATTTTTTCAGGTTGCAGATTATACTCATTCCGCAGTTTTTCCCGCACATTTTCCAGAACTTCCGCCGCGGACACCGGCCGGCTGGAAAGCAAACCGCCGTTGCCGCCGTTCACGCCGCTGCCCTTGCTGCCGGTCAGTCGTTCGATGACGTCATACATGGCAGAGGCGTTAAACGGCTTGGTCAGAAAATCATCCATGCCCATTTCCAGACACTGCTCCTTGTCTTTCTGCATGGCGCGGGCGGTGAGGGCGACAATGGGAATCCGGCGTCCGGCGGAATTCGCCGCAATCCCGGCAAGCATCCGCTCGCCGCCGTTATCCGCCAAAAAGGGGTACAGTTTGAGCGCTTCCGCGAATTTTTCCCGTTCACAGAAACGGATGATCCTGGTGGCGGTGAAACCGTCCATGATCGGCATCTGCACATCCATCAAAACAAGATCATGGTGCATTTCGGCAAGCTTCTGCAGACCGCCGATACCGTTTTCCGCCTCAATAACCCGATGCCCTCTTTTTTCAAGCAACAGGCGGGCCAGATCCCGGTTGATCTTGTGATCCTCCACCAGCAGCACATCAATCGGCCGCATCGCAGGCGAGACAGGCGCAACCAGGCGTTTTTTCGTGTCCGTCTTTTTGCCGCTGATGGCTGCCTGGATACAGTGGGCCAGTTCATCCTTTTTGAAAGGTTTCATGAGAAAAAAGCATCCCGGCATGCCCTGACACCGTTTGGAGATCCCCCGTTCCACTGATGAGGAAAGGAGAAGAAAGGGCATCATCGCCTCACCCAGTTGGGTGCTCAGTTCCTCGGCCAGCTGCAGCCCGTTTAAAGACCCCATGCGGAAATCAAGTATGAGCAGGCGATACGGATAGCCTGTACGGAAGGCCCGCTCCACTTCCCGCCGCGCCTCTTCACCCGAGGCCGCCTCCGCCACGGGAAAATTCCAGCCCCGCAGTATCTCTTTCAGGATATAACGGTTTGTTTCGTTATCATCCACCACCAGCACGGGAAAATGATCGGTATCGGCATAAAAGACGGCCGGCGCGCTGATCGCGGTTCCCTCGCGGAAAAAGGCGGTAAAATGAAAAACACTGCCGCCCCCCGGATTTCCTTCCATCCAGATACGGCCGTCCATCATTTCCACCAGTTTCCTGGAAATAGCCAGCCCGAGTCCGGTGCCGCCATGAAGACGGGCAACCGAGCTGTCCGCCTGACTGAAACTGTCGAAAATCATCTCCTGCTTGTCCTCGGCAACCCCGATTCCGGTGTCCGTCACGGTAAAATGAAGCTGCAACATGCCGTCACCTCTATTACCGGCCGCTTGCTGTCGATCGACGCAAACGACGATTTCGCCGGAAGAGGTGAATTTCACCGCATTGCTCACCAGGTTAAACAAAATCTGATTAAGTCGCAGCTGATCGCCGACCACATCAACCGGAATGTCGGCGGGAATATGGGCAAAGAGCTCCACCCCTTTTTCATGTGCCTGGGCGGCAAAGATCTGGATGCAGTTTTCCATGGTTTCCCGCAGATTAAAGGGGCGGATCTCCATTTCCAGCTGGCCTGATTCAATCTTGGAAAAATCGAGGATGTCGTTTAACAAACCAAGGAGATTTTTTGCCGAATTTTCCACGGTTCGCAGGTAGGTGCGCTGCTCATCGCTGAGATCCGTTTCCAGGGCCAGGGCGGTCATACCGATGATGCCGTTCATCGGCGTCCTGATTTCATGGCTCATATTGGCCAGAAATTCACCCTTTACCCGGTTTGCCGCCGCCGCCTGATCCCGTGCCTCCTCAAGACTGAGAATAAGGGGATTGACAATGGCAAGCAAAATGACGATCCCCACCATCAAGACGATGATGGTAACGACCAGGGAAGAATAGCCGGCCTGGACAAAGGCGCTCTGCAGATCCACAATGGAAACCTTGGCCGCAAGCCCGAATCCGGTGTCGTTAATGGAGGTGAAGGCCACCAGCACCGGTACGCCGAGATGATCCGTCACCTGTCGGACCCCTGTCTTGCCGGAGAGGGCCTGACCGATAGGTTTTTCGGCAAGTTTTGCAAAAGGGGTCGGCTGCATTTCCTTGCCCCGGGAGTTAATGAAAAAAACCTGATCATCCACCTTGTGGGCCACGACAAATTCGAGGCTCTCCGCCCGCTGCTCGTTTTCCTTGGTAAAAAATGTGGCCAGACGATTTTCCTCACCGGGCTTTTCCGTCGCATTCTGCAACAGATGCAGAAGGGCGTCGTGTCCCGTCTTTCCCTCCCCGTCCTCGGCCTTTTTTTGCGTTGCCGCAAAAAGAAGATCCCGATCCAGCGCCTCCAGCAAACGCGCCCTGCTGATCGTCATTTCCAACAGCCTGATTCCCTGCTCACTCACCGCGGTTTTATAGAGGAAATAAATACTTCCTCCGGCAACCAATGACACGAGGACAACGATGGTTGCACTGAAAATGGCGATTATCTTTTGACGTTCATTCATGCAAGGGCCAACCTTCAATCTCATCTTTCGAATATGCGCAATTGGTGGTTTAACAGAACTTCCCACCGGGCTTGAGGAACTGCTCCAGATCCGAGGCAAGCACCGGACGGCTGATGAAAAAGCCTTGAATCGAATCACATTTTTCATCCCGGAGGAAATCAAGCTGTTCCTTGGTTTCCACCCCTTCGGCCACGGTTTTCAGCCCAAGGCTGTGGGCCAGGGCGATTATCGCCTTGATGATGGCGGCATCGTTGGGGTCGGTGGTGATATCCATGACAAAACTGCGGTCAATTTTCAGGGCATCAAGGGGGAAACGCTTGAGGTAGCTCATGGAGGAATAGCCGGTACCGAAATCATCAACGGAAAGATTAACGCCGATTTCCTTCAACCGGATAAGGGTTTCATTGACCTGATCGACGTTCTGCATGATGGAGCTTTCCGTCAGCTCAAGCTCAAGATATCGGGCCTCGATGCCGCTTTGCCGCAGGGCCTGCTGGACGACGGGAATCAAACTTTGCTGTTTGAACTGCAGGCCCGATATATTGACCGCCATGCGGATCGGCGTCAAACCCTCGTCCTGCCATTGCCGCACCTGCCGGCAGGCCTCGAATATCACCCACTCACCGACGGCGATAATGAGTCCGGACTCCTCGGCGATGGGGATGAACATGCCGGGCGGCACCAGTCCCATTTCCGGATGCAGCCAGCGCACCAGGGCCTCGAGCCCGGCAAGCTCGCCTGTTCGCAGATCAATCTGCGGCTGATAATAGAGGATGAGCTCATTTCTTTCCAGACCCTTTTTCAGGGCGGTTTCGATGTTCAATCGTTCCATGGCCCGGTTATTCATCTGCTCGGAAAAGAACTGAAAGGTATTCCTGCCGTTCTCCTTGGCATGATACATGGCCACATCGGCGTTTCTGAGCAGGGTATCCACATCATCGCCGTCACTGGGAAAGATGCTGATGCCGATACTGCCGGAAACATAGACCTCCTGTCCGGCGATTCTGACGGGATGGCTGAGAAGCTCAAGAATACGGTGGGCCACCCGGGCGGCATGCTCCTCCTCGGCCAGCGCGGTGAGCAGAATGGTGAACTCATCCCCGCCAAGCCGGGACAGGGTGACTCCCGGCTTCTTGGTAAAACTGGCCTTGGCGATAATATCGGACGATCGGACACTGTCGCCCAGGCAATTGGCAATCTCCTTCAGCAGCTTGTCGCCCGCGCTGTGGCCCAGGGTGTCGTTGATGCGCTTGAAGCGGTCAAGGTCGAGATACAGCAGGGCCACCTTGCTGTTATCCCGCTGGGCGGTAAAAATGGCCTGACTGACATATTCGAGGAACAGCTGCCGATTGGGCAGGCCGGTCAGAGAATCATAGTGAGCCAGAAAACGTATTTTTTCCTCGGCGTTTATCCGTGCCGTGATGTCCTGCACCGTCCCGTGCATACTGACAACATTTCCCTGGGCATCGTGCACCACATCCGCCTGTTCATGCACCGTGCGCAGGGAACCGTCCGGCGGGATGATCCGGTAATCCAAGCTGTAAGGTTTCTTCTCCGCCAGGGCACGGAGAACCGTCTCTTTGACCAGATGCTGTTCATCGGGATGGACAAAGGCCAGAAAGGTTTCATAATCCGCCTCGTCCCGGTCGGCAGCCAGACCGAAAATGCGGTACATCTGCGCGGAAAAACAGATACTGTTTTTATCCCTGTCCCAGTCCCAACTGCCCAGACTTGCTATATCCTGGGCAATGGAAAGTCTTTTCTCACTGCGCCGCAGGTTGCGGAATGCCCGGCTGGCCCGCAGCAGATAAGGGACCCGATGGGCAAGCAGCGGCCAGTTGACCGGTTTTGTGATGAAATCGGTGGCGCCGACCTCAAACGCCTTTTTGATGGATTCATAATCATCAAGGCCGGTGACAAGGACAATGGCGATGTCCTGCCCTCCGGGAAATCTCCTCATCTCGGCGCAGGCGGCAAACCCGTCCATATGGGGCATCTTCACATCCATCAGCACCAGGTCCGGGGAGATACGTTCAAAAACGTTCAAAGCCTCCCGCCCGTCCGCCGCTTCTTCGATCAGAAGCCTGGTTTCACGGAGTGATTGCCGCATGAGCAGCCGCTGTGCCATGTCATCATCAACGATGAGGACAACGGGCTGCCCCTCGGCGCTTCCTGTTTTATGCATCGTTTTTTTTCTCCAACTCTTTTCCCAGGGCATCAACCACTCCCTGATAAAGGGCGTCCAGGTGATCGAGATACTCTTCGGCCTCTCCGGCCTTTTGCTCACGGCCGAAATCCTCCAGCTTTTTACAGAGGGAGGCAAGATCCATGGCGCCAAGATTGGCGCTGCTGGTTTTAAGGCTGTGTGCCGCCTCGCCCAACTCCGCGCCGTCTCCCTTGTGCACGGCCCCGTGAATCGCCCGCAGGATTTCCGGCGAGCTTTCCATGTACATTCCGATTATCCGGTCAAGCACAGCGGGATTATCCGGACTACTCATGGATTTGATCATATCCAGCCTTTCCCGGTCAAGCACGAAATGATCGTTCCCATCTTCATGGACCCGATTTTCCTCATCGGCAAAACCGGTTGACGGTGGCACGACACGCCCGGTCATCCAGCGCCCCAGCACCTGCTGCAGGTCCGTCATGTAAAAAGGCTTGCTCAGATAATCATTCATGCCCGCCTCGCGGCATTCATCCCTGATACCCAGCTGCACATCACCGGTGAGGGCAATAATCGGCACCTGTTTTTCGCCGCCGCGGGACGCTTCAAGTCTGCGGATTTCCCGTGCCGCGGCAAAACCATCCATCTCCGGCATATGGCAATCCATCAGGATCAGATCAAATTCCTGCCCGGCAAAGGCCTCCACCGCACCGCGGCCGTTTTCAGCAACCTCCACCCGACACCCCATATGACCAAGCATCTCGCGCGCCACATCCTGATTGACCAAATTGTCCTCAACCAGCAGAACGCGCCCGCCGTAAGAAACGTTCACCCGTGAAAAAGCAACCTGGTCATCCGCCGCTTCCACCGCCTTTCGGCTCGCTTTCTCAAGCAAATTAATCAGACAGTCAAAAAGCAGACTTTGCCGCACCGGTTTGGTCAGATACAAATCAATGCCGGCCTTGCCGGCCCTCAACGCCTCCTCGTCAAACGGCGCGGAACTGAGCATGACCAGCAGCAGATTTTTTTTGCCGTATTTCTCCCGTATTCTTTCCGTCAGCTCAATTCCGTCCATCTCCGGCATATGCCAGTCCAGCAGCACGATATCATAGAACCTCCCGGCGGCATGCGCATTTCCCAGCATTGCCAGGGCCTCGCTCCCATTTTCCGCGGTTTCGCTGCTCATGCCCCATAACCGTACCTGATTTTTCAGGATGGACCGGTTCAAAGGATTGTCGTCGACAATCAATACCCGCAGACCAAGAAGATTTTTCATCAACTGTTCATCGTCATGCACCTCGTCAGGCAACCTGCGCAAGGCAACCCTGAACCAGAAGGTGGAACCCTTGCCGGGTTCACTGACAACGCCGATATCACCGCCCATGAGGCTCACCAGTTTTTTGGAAATAGCCAGTCCGAGTCCGGTGCCGCCGTATTTCCGGGTGGTGGAACTGTCCGCCTGGGAAAAGGCGTCGAATATGCGTTCCTTGATCTCCGCGCTGATGCCGATGCCGCTGTCCTCCACGGCAATGAGGAAGGTTACGTCTTCATCGTTTTCACCGACCGTTTCCACCCGCAGCAGAATCTGCCCTTTTTCGGTAAATTTAATCGCATTGCTCAGCAGATTGGCCAGCACCTGACGAAACCGGTTCGAGTCCCCGGCAAAGAGCCGCGGCATGCCTGCCGGAATAACGGGAATCAGCTCAAGCCCCTTGAGATGCGCGGCCTCGGCCATCATTTCAGCAGTATCCTCAATCAGCTCGCGCAGGTCAAAGGAATGCTCCTCCAACTCCAGCTTGCCCGCCTCGATTTTGGAAAAATCGAGAATATCGTTAATGACCCCCATTAATGAATCAACCGCGCGCTGAATGGTCTGGGCGAACCGGAGCTGGCGGTTATTGAGCCCGGTGCCGCGCAGCAGTTCCGTCATGCCGAGGATACCGTTCATCGGCGTCCGTATCTCGTGGCTCATGGTGGCCAGGAACTCGCTTTTCGCCCTGCTTGCCGCCTCGGCCGCCGCCTTGGCTCTTTCCAGATCGCCAACCACCTGTTCAAGCTCTTTGTTGGTCCGGGACAGCTCGTCGGTCCGCGCCCCTACCATTTTCTGCAGCGAAGTGCTGTAGTCCTGCAATTTTTTATCCCGATTCTGGATCTCGTTCAACATGGCATTGAAATGATCAATCAGAATGCCGAACTCGTCGTTGCCCTGTTTTTCCATGCGGACGGAATATTCCCGTCCCGTTGTCACATCGCGCATCGAGCGCATCAGTTCCCGCAGGGGAGCGGTGAAAAGGTTGTGCAGCTTGGCGGCAACAAACAGGACAACAAACAGGGTCACGGCGGAGACGCAGAGGACAACAAAAGCATAGACCTGCAGCCGTCTGCGCATCTGCCCCATGTCGTCGACCAGATAAACCGCGCCCACCATCTCGCTGTCGACCAGCACGGGCCGCACCACATGGAGATAGCCGCCGGAACGGCGCATAATCTTGTCGTTTTTTCTCAACTGCTCGCCGATGGCTTTTGTATCGGGAAACATCTTCCGCATCTCGACCGCCACTTTCGCCGCATCCTCCCCCTGCCGGTCATATCTGCTGAAAAGGCGTCCTTCACGATCGGAAATGATTGCCGAGGCAATATCAGGCTTGAACCGCAGCGAACGAAGTATCTCGGATACGGCGACATAGTCATGGGCGGCCACCGAGGGTGCGCTGTTAAAGGCAACGATATCGGCCATGGATACAAGCTGCGAGGCGAGGAATCTTTCAGCGGTTCGCTTTTCATAAATATACAGTGAAACGGAAATGAGAAGCAGCGCGACAAAGGCGGCAAAGCTCATGAGGAAAAGAAATTTTGTTCTGATGGAAATATCGCGAAATCTCCGCACTTTCCGCTCCCTGGGCAAAAGTTCCGAATTTCGATTTGTCGGGATGACGCCACCGCAAAACCGGAATACCGTGTTTCTATTTAATTAAAATATCCGCCATATCCCGTTTTTTTTCAGAAATGACTACATTTTTTCCTGTCAGCCGACATTCCCGGCCCCGCCGACAGGCGCGGCCGGCACAAAATACTATAGCAGCAGCATGAACCGGCAAACAAGTTCTTTAACAAAATCCGCGACAAAAACCATTGACGATTTCAAATATGCATTTAAAATAGACGCTTCAAAATATACCTGGGGAAAGCAGCATGACAGATTTGCGTAAAGATACGATCCGCACCCGCCGGCAGCTTCTTTGCGCCGCATGCGGGATTTTTGCCGAAAAAGGGTTCAGGGCCGGCACCATTGCCGAAATCTGCAGCAGGGCGGGAACCAACGTGGCGGCGGTCAACTATCATTTCGGCAACAAAAAAAACCTTTACAAAGAGGCATGGCGTCACGCTTACAACCAAACCCTCAGAACCTGCCCTCCGGACGGCGGGATATCCCCCGGCGCACCGGCGGAAGAAAGACTGCGGGGCCGAATCACCTCCCTGCTGAAACGCATCTCGTCCCCTGCTTTTCATGATTTTGCCATCATCCACAAGGAGTTGGCCAGTCCAACCGGCCTTTTGCAGGAGATCCTGCAAAAGGAGATCAACCCGCAGCGGGAAGCCATCCACGCCATTATCAGGGAGATCCTCGGCCCCGAAGCCTCCGAACAGCAGGTCCATTTCTGCCACACCAGCATCGTCGGCCAGTGTTTTCATCTGCTGAAAATCAGGCAGTTGCCCGCCAAGGAAAAAAACGGGGGAACCCCCTGCGACATTGACGACATTGCGGCCTATGGCGAACATGTCTTTCGTTTTTCCCTGGCCGGCATCCTGGCCCTCCGGCGCCCCCCTTCCCCCGGGCATGTTTCCGACAGCATCGGACAGGAAAAAAACAAATGAAAAAAAACGGGTTCTTGTCCCTGTTGCCGCCGGCCGCGCTTTTCTGCCTTGTTCTTTTTTTTATCGGAGGATGCGGAACACGGGTGATGAACGAAAATCCGCCGCTTACGGTTCCCGGCTCATTCAGCACTACGGGTCGCGACCCCCTGCCGGAAAAGTGGTGGCTTGCCTTCCAAGATGAAAAATTAAACGAATTAATGGACAAAAGCCTGGCCGGCAATTTCTCCCTGCAGATGGCCCGGGATCGGCTGGAACAGGCCCGGGCCGTTGCCGGCAAAAGCGGCGCCGACCTTCTGCCCGCGCTCACGAGCGAGGCCGGGCTTGTGCACAACTCAACAAAACTTTCCGGCAGGGCAACGCAAACCACCACAACCTATCTGCTTGGCCTTGGCGCAAGCTATGAAATCGACCTCTGGGGCAGAGTTCGTTCCGTCGATCAGGCAGCGCGTCTTGACCTGCTTGCCGCGAGCGAAGACCTGCAGGCTGCGGCGGTGACCCTTTCCGCGGAGGTGGCAACGACATGGTTCCGGCTGGTCGAGCAGCAACGACAGATTGAACTGCTGCACGATCAAACAGCAACCAATGAAAAATATCTCGACCTGGTGACCCACCAGTTCGGCAGCGGCCAGGTCCCGGTGACGGATGTGCTGCAGCAGCGACAGATCCTTGAAACGTCGAAGGCGAACATGATCAGCGCCGAAACCGCCGGGCAGCTGCTTCTTCACCAACTGGCCATCCTGACCGGCAGCGCCCCGCAAGCCTTTCAACCACCCGTTCCCGGCACCCTGACTTCGCCGCCGCCGCTGCCGGACACCGGCCTTCCGGCGGAACTGGTGCAGAGAAGACCTGATATCCGCAGAGCCTATTTTCGGGTGCGGGCCGCCGACAAGCGGGTGAGCGCGGCCATTGCCGACCGCTTTCCACGTATCAGCCTGTCGGCTCAAGCCGAGACCAGCGGCAATGCCCCAAGCGATCTTTTCAACAACTGGCTGAATACCCTGGCCGGCAACCTGACCGCTCCCCTTTTTGACGGGGGACGAAGAAAATTCGAAATGGAACGAACGAAAAGCGCGGCAAAAGAAACGCTCCACAATTACGGCCAGACGATCATCATCGCCTTCAAGGAGGTGGAGGACGCCCTCCATGCGGAATCCCAGCAACGAAAACTGCTGGAAAACCTGGAAAGCAGGATCGTCCTGTCCAGCCAGTCCACCGAACAAATCAAGGTACGCTATATCCATGGGGCCATGGATTTTCTCCGATTCCTCACCGCCCTTATCAGCCATCAGGAGTTGCAGCGAAGCTTCATCCGAGCCCAACGCGAGTTGATCGAATACCGCATCAATCTCTGCCGCGCCCTGGCCGGAGGCTGGCAACTTGAACGGGCACCGGCGACAGCGCGCGAGTCCCATAACGCGAGTTGAGCCGGCAAACCCGATTTTCTCCCATGCCATCACACAATAATGACCGCCATGCATAATAATTCATTCGCCAAGAAAAACCTGGGCATACCCGCCCGTATCTTTATCATCCTGCTCATTCTTGTCCTTGCAGCCGCCCTGGCCGGCTACTGGATGAAAAACCGGCCCCGGGCCGAAAGAAAAACTCCGGAACAGCGACCTGCCCTGGTCCGGACCGTGGAACTGCGCCGCGTTGATCACCAGACGACGGTTCATGCCATGGGTACGGTCATTGCTTCCCAACGCATCGATCTCGCCGCCAGAATCGCCGGCGACGTGGTGCGGATCTCGCCGCAATTTCTGCCGGGCGGCCGTTTTGCCGCGGGCGAGGAAATCCTGCTCATCGATCCGATTGACTATGAGCTGACCGTGGAACAACGCAAGGGCGAGGTGGCCAAGGCCGAATATGAACTGAAACTCGAAATGGGCAAACAGTCGGTGGCGCGCCGGGAATACCAGCTCCTGGGCGAAACCGTCACCCAGGAAAACGAGGAGCTCATCCTGCGCGAACCGCAACTGAAAGCAGCGCGGGCCGCCCTGCTTTCCGCCCGGGCATCGCTGGCCAAGGCGGAACTTGATCTGCAGCGTACCCGCATCTCTTCCCCGTTTAACGCGCTTGTCATGGAAAAAAATGCCGGCCTTGGCTCCCAGATTGCCGCCGGGACAAAACTTGCTTCGCTGATCGACACCGATGAATACTGGGTGGAGGTTTCCGTCCCCATGGACCGCCTCCCCTGGATCACCATTCCGGATGCCGACGGACAAGCAGGCGCGGCGGCAAAGATTATCAACATGGCGGGCTGGGAAGAAAACTTCTTTCGCAGCGGCAGAGTCAAATCCCTGCTGGCCGGTGTTGACCCGGAAAACAGGATGGCCGGTCTGCTGGTCAGTGTTCCGGACCCCCTGTGCCTGACCGCGGCCAATAAAGGGAAACCCCGCATGACAATCAACACCTTTGTCGAAGTGGAGATTGCCGGCAGCACCCTGCCGGGCGTCTACGCCATTCCGCGCGCGGCACTGCATGAAGGCCGCGGGCTGTGGATCATGACCCCGGAAAACACCCTGAACATACGCCGGGTCGACATCATCTGGAGCGAGGAGGAAACCGTGTTTGCGGCAGGGAATCTGCACGACGGGGAGCGCCTCATTACCAGCTCCCTTGCCGCACCGGTCGAAGGGATGGAACTGCGCAGCGAACAGCCGCAAAACACGATGGAGCAGCAGTGATGCCGTCCACCGATTCCCCGACAAAAAACAGCGGCGCCATTGCCTGGATGGCCGGACACACGGTGGCGGCCAACCTGATCATGTTTGCCTGCCTCATCGGCGGGTATTTCTTTCTCAGCACCATCAAACAGGAAGTGTTTCCTGAATTTGAAATGGAAACGGTCACCGTCAACGTGCCCTATCCCGGCGCAAGCCCGGAAGAGGTGGAAAGCGGCATCATCCTGGCCATTGAGGAGGCGGTCAGCTCCCTTGACGGGGTGGACGAGGTCAAATCCACTGCCGGCGAAGGGATGGGCATGGTTTCCATCGAGGCCCTTGTCGGCACCGACATGAATAAGCTGGGCCAGGATGTACAAAGTGAAGTCGACCGCATCACCACCTTTCCCGAGGATGCGGAACAGCCGCAGGTGAGAGTCCTCACCACCAAAAGAAGAACGATTTCCATCGTTTTGTCCGGCGCCGCCGCCCAGGCATCCCTGCATGAGCTGGCGGAACAGATGCGGGATCGACTCCTGCAGGACCCGGACATCACCCAGATCGACCTTGCCGGGGTGCGCCCCCTGGAAATCAGTGTTGAAATTCCCCAGGAGAATCTGCGACGCTACCATCTCACCATCGACAAGGTCGCCCAGATACTGAAAAACGCCTCCATCGACCTGCCGGGCGGGTCCATCAAGACCACGGGCGGCGAAATCCTCATCCGCGTCACGGAGAAACGGGACTATGGCCGCGAATTTTCCCGCCTGCCCATCATCACGCTGCCGGACGGCAGCCGAATAACCCTTGAACAGATCGCCACCGTCACCGACGGATACCGGGACACCGATTATTACGCCACCTATAACGGCAACCCGGCGGTCATGCTGAATGTCTACAGCGTCGGCGAGCAGACGCCGATTCAGGTATCAAAAACAGTGCGGGCGCATATCGAGGAAATGAAACCGGCCCTGCCCGCCGGCATCGAACTCAACGTCTTGAGCGACCGTTCGGAAATGTTCGCCCAGCGCATTGACCTGCTGCTGCGCAACAGCGCCATGGGACTCAGCCTCGTCCTGCTGGTGCTGGCCCTTTTTCTTGAATTCCGCCTGGCCTTCTGGGTCATGATGGGCATCCCTTTTTCCTTCATGGGCTCGTTTTTCCTCATGCCGCTGCTTGGCGTCTCCATCAACATGATCTCGCTTTTTGCCTATCTGATCGCACTCGGCATCGTGGTGGACGACGCCATCGTGGTGGGCGAAAACATCTATTATCACCGCCAGCGCGGCCTTGCCCCCCTTGCCGCCGCCATCCGCGGCGCAAAGGAAATGGCCACGCCGGTTTCCTTCTCCATTCTCACCAACATCGCCACCTTCATGCCCCTTTACTTCATTCCGGGCACGGACGGGAAAATCTTCCGGGTCATCCCCCTGGTGGTCTGTACCGTTTTTATCATCTCACTGCTGGAAAGCGTCTTTGTCCTGCCGGCCCATCTCGCTCATCAGAAAGAAAAAACCAGGTCGGGAATCAATGCCTTGCTCCATGCCGGACAGCAGAAATTCAGCACCGGTTTCACCGGCTGGGTCCGCACCAGCTACGACCCCTTTCTCGGCTTTGTCCTTTCGTACCGTTACATTACGATGACAATTTCCTGCGCCGTACTCATCATCACCCTGGCATACGCCTTTAGCGGCAGGATGGGGCTTGAAATGTTTCCCAAGGTTGAATCCGACTATGCCCGGGCAAGTCTGACCATGCCCTACGGCATTGCCCTGGAAAAAACAGAAGCAATCGCCGCGCAGGTACTTGCCGCCGCCCGCCGGACAGCGGAGGAAACCGGACATCAACAGGATCTGGTCGAGGGATTTTTTACGGAGATCGCCGAAGACGGCAGCCATAAGGCAACAATAACCGTTTATCTGGCCGACCCGGATATCCGGGATGCAATTTTAAGCACCGCCGCCTTTACCGAGCGATGGCGGACCCTGAGTGGAGACTTGCCCGGCATCAAGTCTCTGCGCTTTGAATCCGACTCGGGCGGCCCCGGTTCCGGCCAGGCGCTGACCGTGGAACTCAACCATCGCAACCTGGAAATACTGCAAAAGGCAAGCGGCAAGCTGGCCCAGGGCATGCTGCACTACCCCATTGTCAAGGATGTCGACGACGGGTTCACCCCGGGCAAGGAACAGCTTGACTTCACCCTGCGGCCGCAAGGCAAAAGCCTCGGCTTCACCGCGCGGGAAATCTCCCGTCAGATTCGCAGCTCTTTCTACGGAGCCGAGGTCCTGCGTCAGCAGCGGGGACGCAATGAAGTAAGGGTCATGGTCCGTTTACCGGAAAAGGAACGAATTTCCCTGCACAACATCGATGAACTCTTTCTTTTCACCCCCGGCGGCAAGGAAGTGCCGCTGCGGGAAATCGCCGAGCTGACCCGGGGCCGGGCCTATACCGAAATCAACCGCAGAAACGGACGGCGGGTGGTGCAGGTTCAGGCGGATGTGACCCCCCGCAGCAGGGCGGGGGAAGTCCTGACCGACCTGAAAGAGACCCTGCTTCCCCAGCTCGTCGCCGAATACCCCGGCCTCCGTTACAGCTTTGAAGGACGGCAGGCCGATATGCGGGAAAACATGGCCAGCCTCAAGATGGGTTTTGCCATGTCCATGATGGTGGTCTTTTCCATGCTGGCCATCCCGTTTCGCAATTACATCCAGCCCCTGATCGTCATGACGGCCATTCCCTTCGGCATCATCGGCGCCATCTATGGCCACCTGCTGCTGGGCTATTCACTGAGCATTATGAGCATGATGGGCATCATCGCCCTTTCCGGGGTGGTGGTGAACGATTCCCTGGTGCTCATCACCCGGGCCAATGAACTGAAAAACCAGGGTGACGGCGACCCCCGTCATATCATTCGCGCAGCAGCCATGCAGCGTTTCCGGCCGATTGTCCTCACCACCCTGACCACCTTCGGCGGACTTGCCCCGATGATCATGGAAAACTCGCGCCAGGCCCGTTTTCTCATCCCCATGGCAATTTCCCTCGGCTTCGGAGTCCTTTTTGCCACCCTCATCACCCTGGTTCTCGTGCCGTGCCTCTACCTCATCATCGAGGACATCCGCAAGCTGGCCCGCCCTTCCCGCTGATCCCTGTTTGTCCACGCGCAAAACACAAGGCACGATCTTTGCAGAAATAAACGCCATCATTTTGCTTGCGGCAAACTGTCACACCCCCTTTTTTTCAATCAGGATAATTGCTAAAATTGGTTGGTCGAGTATGACAAATGGCTTTTGCCGACCTGATTTTCTCCAACAACTTTGACAAAAAAATGGAAGCGGATGAAAAAATTTTTACGGCTCTCCCTGGAAGAAAAAATGGTTATCGGCTACCTGCCGGTCATTCTCGTCATTATCTGCATTGCCGCCGTTTCGCTGCAGGGGTTGCAGAAACTCGACCGCATCAACGAAGCCATCATGAAAAGCGATACCGAGATGATACAGCTCGCCGGACTCATGACGGATAACCTGCTGGCCCAGGAGGCGTACGGACGCCGCTATCTGATTCTGCAAAGCACTGAAATGAAAGAGATGTTCAACCAACGGCACGACGACTTCATGAAACTTGTCGCGCAAATGTCCACCCTGCCGGACCGGGAAAGCATCCCCCTGGCGCAGCTCGCCTCGGCCCATGACGGATATGCAGCCTTCTACCGGCAGGAGTTTTCCCGGCTGGAAAAAGCCGCCGCAGTCAACGGAGATGATTTTGACCGGTTCATCAAGGGCAAACTCGACGGCATTCTTTCTCTTATCAAAACCATCGAAAACATCGGGGCAAGCAACCGGCAGAAAAAAATGGAACAGTTCGGCGAAACCGGAGTGGCTATTTTCCGCACCACCCTTCTTCTCTCTTTCCTCGGCATCATCATGGGGCTCGGCGCGGTTACCATCATCACCCGAAGCGTCTCCCGGGCGGTTCGGCGATTGCAGGCGGCAACCGAGATCGTTTCACTCGGCAAATTCGACCAGCAGACGGATGTGGAAAGCGAGGATGAGCTTGGTGAACTGGCAAAATCATTTAACGCCATGACCAGAAGATTAGGCCAGCTTGAATCGAGCTATGTCGACTCAAGCCCCCTGACCCGTCTGCCGGGCGGCATAGCCATCGAAAACATCCTCAAGCAGCGACTGGAAACGCGCAGAGTGATCGCCTTCTGCATGTGTGACCTGGACAACTTCAAATCATTCAACGACCGCTACGGCTATGCCAAGGGCAACGAGGTCATCAAAGCCACCGCCGAGATCATCGTTGCCGCGGTCAGCGCCAACGGCTGCGAGGATGATTTTGTCGGCCATATCGGCGGCGACGACTTTGCCGTCATCGTTACCCCGGGCCGGGCAGTTGCCATCTGTGAAACGGTTATCAGGGAATTCGACCGCAATGTTCTTTCCTTTTACAGCGCCGAGGACCGGGCACGGGGATACATCAGCGGCCGCACCCGCCAGGGCATGGAGGTTCGTTTCCCCATCATGTCCATTTCCATTGCCGTTGTCACCAACGAAAACATCAGGCAGATGAACCACATAGAACTCTCCGAGATCGCGGCGGAAATTAAGGAACACGCCAAATCGCTGCCGGGCAGCGTCTATGTGGTGAATAGAAGGAAAGAAGATTCGCCCCAGAAGGAACAGCTTGAACGTTTTGTTCCCAAGCTGGTAAAATAATGAAAAGAACGCCCATAAAACAAAGACCATCCAGGACACTATTTTTCATGACGCAACCAACCGGATTCACGCTGCTTCTCTGTATCGCCCTCCTGCTGTTAAGCGGTTGCGCCGGAAGTCAACACAAGGAAAACCCGGCGGATTATTACCTGTCCCTTTCCGGTGAGCAGATCAACCGGGAAATCTCCAACCTGGAGGAAAACCTTTCCCGAAAAGACTCCGCCCAGAAGCAAGCGGTCACACCGGAAACATCCTATTACCTTGCCCTGCTTTATTCCCATCACAACAACCCGTTGCCGAATTACGCCAGGGCGGCCGCCCTGCTTGACGGATATAGCGCCGATGTTCCTCACGGACCGGAAAAACAACGTCTCCTGCATACACTGGACCTGCTCCATACCATCAACAACTTCGCGCAGGTGGAAGGCGAATGCGCGCAGCTGGGCGAGGAAAAAGACACCCTGGCCGCGGATAAAAAATTTCTGGAAGCAGACAATCAATCCTTGAAAAAAAAGTGCGCGGAGCTGAAGAGAAATTTCGATCGCCTCAGCAAGGAAAATAAAAAGATGCGAAACAGCATCGAACAATTGAAGATGCTCGATCTGCGGCTTGAAGAAAAAAAACGGGCCATCCAATAGCAACACCCCGGGCTCTCCCCTGTTTTTTCACCAAATACCCTCCCGCGGCCCTATTTTCTTGACAGTGCCATGGTGCCGATTATACAAGTAATCATGGACATCCTTCGGAAAACAGCTATCGATGCTTCATTCGACACCCACCTTTTTTTCATTTGGTAACGCAGGCAAATGCCGTTGAAAATCCTTGCAGTTGATAATAATCCGCTGATGCTGAAGCTTCTTTCCCATTACCTGGAAGAAAGAGGTCACAAAGTCCTGACCGCGGAAGACGGCATCCGCGCCCTGGATATCGTCAACACCTTTACCCCGGACGTCATGTTCATCGACTTCATCATGCCCGGCATCAGCGGCAAAAATCTCTGCAAGATCATCCGTTGCAACAGCAAATTCACCAAGACCTATATCGCCATCCTGTCGGCCACCGCCGTCGAAGGGAACCACGATGTCGGCGAATGGGGCGCCGACACCTGTATCGCCAAGGGCCCGTTCACCATGGTTGCCCGACACATCCAGACCATTCTTGACATGGTGGAACGCGATGAAATCAAGGATTTTTCCGGACAGATTCTCGGCAAGGATGAAATCCATCACCGCCAGATAACCAAGGAACTCCTGTCAAACCTGACTCATATGGATGTCATCTTCAACAACCTTGCCGAAGGGGTGCTGGAGTTCAACCGCCGGCTACGGATCGTCTACGCCAACAGCAGCGCGCTGCGGCTTTGCGGAATAGCCGAGGAAAAATTGCTGGGACGGAATGTTCTTGATCTTTTTGACCAACCATCCCGTCCGCTCATGGCAAAACTCACGGAAGATGTTTTTTCATCCCGCCGGCATACCGACTCCCATGATATTCGCTGCCTGAACAAGCGGCAGGTGACCCTAGATTTTCTCCCGCTGCATACCGACGGCACGGAGTCAATGATTCTGATTATTCACGACATCACCGCCCACAAGGCTGCCGAGGAAAAATTACTGCAACGGGAAGCACAGTACCGCACCCTGGTGGAGACAGTGCCCCACGGCATCCAGGAAAATGACACGGAGGGGATAATCACCTTCAGCAACGCCATGCATCACCGCCTGCTGGGTTATGAACCGGGAGAGCTTCTCGGCAAACCGATCTGGAACATGGCGGCTTCGGAAAAAGAGCGGGAGGAGCTGCAAAAATATTTTGCCTTTCTGGTCAGGGAAATACCGCCCCCCACGCCCTACATGGCGCGCAACAAAACCAAGGACAATCGCCTCATCGACGTCCAGGTTGACTGGAATTACAAACGGGACGACAATGGCGTGGTAACCGGCTTTACCGCCATCATCACCGATATTACCGAACGAAAAAAAGCGGAACAGGCCCTGATGGAAAGCGAGGAACGCTACCGCGACCTGTTTGAAAACGCCTCCGACCTGATCCAGATCGTCAAACCGGACGGTGGACTGCAGTATGTCAACCGGGCATGGCGGCAGACATTCGGCTATGACGACGAGGAAGTGGCCAGGCTCACCATTTTCGACCTCATCGACCGGGATTGCCGGGACCACTGCCTGGAGACATTCAACCGGGTCCTGGTCGAAGGCAACGTCCCCTCCATCCACTCCACCTTTGTCGCCAAAAACGGCGACAAAATCATCCTCGAAGGTTCGGCCAACTGCCGAAAAAGCCCCGAGGGAGCGCCGCTTTTCACCCGTTGCATATTCCGGAACGTCACCAAACAAAAGGAGCTCGAAAAACAGCTGCGCCAGTCCCAGAAGATGCAGGCCATCGGCACCCTGGCCGCCGGCATTGCCCACGACTTCAACAACCTGCTGTCCGCGGTCATGGGCTACACCCAGTTGACCATGCTGCAACTGCCGCCGGATAGTGACAGCCATCAAAATCTGAAAAAGGTTATGCAGTCGTCGAAAAGGGCGGCGGAACTGGTGAAACAGATCCTCACCTTCAGCCGCCCCTCAAGCGAAAGACAAATCTGCATCCTCATCCCCCCCCTGGTCAAGGAAGCGATCAAACTGATCAGCCACAGCCTGCCCGCGACAATCAAAATAGAACATGACATTGCCCCGGACTGCCCTCCCATTCTGGCGGACCCCACTCAGCTCCAGCAGGTTATCATGAATCTCTGCACCAATGCCTATCATGCCATGCGCGCCGGCGGCGGCACGCTGACCGTCAGGGTTGACACGGTGGAGGTCGATGACCGGTTTCTGCTTTTAAACCCGTCGCTTGCCGCAAAAAAATGCGTTCGTTTACGGGTCAGCGACACGGGCCACGGTATTGACGCACGCATCATCGACCGCATTTTTGAACCCTATTTCACCACGAAAAACCAAGGCGACGGCACGGGACTCGGCCTTGCCGTGGTGCACGGTATCGTCACCAATCACCATGGAGCAATCACCGTTGACAGCGAAGTCGGAACAGGAACCACCTTTGCCGCATACTTCCCCATCCATTTCGCCAAAAACGCCGGGGTTGCGGATGAACAGGACGACGCTTTTCCCCGCCTCACGGCGAACGTCCTCTTTGTTGACGACCAGCAGGACCTTGCCGAACTCGGGAAAATGGGCCTGGAAAGCATCGGCTGCCGGGTGAGCACCTTTTCCAGCAGCAGCGAGGCGCTTGCCGCCTTTCAAGCTGATCCGGCCGCATTCGATGTGGTGATAACCGACCAGACGATGCCGGAAATGACCGGCGCGGCACTTGCAGCCAGGCTGCTGGCACTCAAACCGGATCTGCCGATCATCCTCTGCACCGGCCACAGCGACATCATTGACGAAACAACCGCGCGCGGCCTCGGCATCAGGGCCTTTCTCATGAAACCCCTGCAGCTCAACAAGCTGGCCGAGATCATCCAAGCCGTCCTGAAGTCGTAAGAAGGATGGCACCGCCGACATCTCGCGTTGACTCCCTCCACATCGATATGATACAAAATGACATAGTGCCCGATGCATCAAAAAAACTACCCGGAGACAAGTATGCCGTCCGCACCCTCCTTGGAACATCATGATATCCCGCTGAACCGCGACCTGTTTCTCCGCACCCTCATCAGGGAATTGGCCGGTATCCTTGAAGAGGTTATCGGTCATGAAGAAACAGCCGGCTACATCAGCCTGGTCGGCCAAAAAATGGGCAGTTGGATCAACGGCATCTACCGGCAATCCCTTGGATTGCCAACCCTTTCCCCGGAACAGACGGCCCGGGTGCTTGTTGACCTGAAGCGGCGTCTTGACGGCCATTTTTCCCTCATTGAGCTGAACGAAGAAAAGATGGTACTCAGCAGCTCAGCCTGCCCCTTTGGGGAGAAGGTGCTCGACCGCCCTTCCATGTGCATGATGACCTCCAATGTCTTCGGCGTCATCACCGCCGAAAATCTCGGCTACGCCAAGGTTGCGCTGCACGAAACCATTGCCGGCCGCTGTTCCCGTTGCCTGGTCACCGTCTTTATCAAACAGACGGATGAATCACGGGCGACTGCGGGACGGGAATATTTCGGGGAGTAAGGGACGACTCTCATGCACCAATATCCGCCGCACATCATGGAATGTTTTCATGCCTTTACCGCGGCACAGCGGGACGCCTCCTTGCTGCTTGACCGCGGCGGACTGATCCTGGCGGCAAACGAGGCCGCCCTGCGCATGCTCGGCTTGAGCCGCGACAGCCTCTCCGGGGGCAACATCAGCACGCAAACCGTCGAAAGGGAAGAAAAGCTGACGGCCTACCTCCAGAGCTGCAGCCGGACCAACAGCCCGGTGCCCGGCGTCATCACCTGGCGCACCTCCTCGGGCGGGCAACTGAAAACCCCATGCCACGGATTCCGCCTGCATATTTCTCCGGGCACGCCGCACACTTTCATCGTCATTCAGGTGTCTTCCCCGGAAAAATCAACCGACAAATTCCTCGCCTTAAACAGAACCCTGGACGAGCTGACCGCCTCGCGCCTTGAACTGCTGAACAAATCGCAACGGCTGGAAAAGGAAATAAACGACCGCGGCCGGGCCGAGGAGGAGTTGCGGCTTGCCCATAACCGGCTTGCCGCCATTCTTGACAGCATCGAGGCCTTTGTCTACGTGGCCGACATGCAGACCCATGAGGTGCTCTTCATCAACAAATATTGCCGCGATTTGTTGGGGGATATCCGTGGGAAAATCTGCTGGCAGTCGATCCAGGAGGGTCAGAACGGGCCATGCCCCTTCTGCACCAACAAATATCTGGTCGATGATGAAGGAAAAATCCTTCCACCCCATATCTGGGAATTCCAAAACAGCAGAACAAACCACTGGTATCACATCATTGACCGGGCCATCCGCTGGGTCGACAACAGAACGGTCCGTCTGGAAATCGCCACCGACATCACCGCAAAAAAGGAGGCGGAGGAAAAAATCAGCAAGGCCAAAAGGGAATGGGAACTGACCTTTGACGCCATCGATGAGGTGGTCACCATTCATGATCGCGAGATGACTATTATCCGGGCCAACCTGGCCGCGGGCCGGCTCTTCGGCCTCGCCCCCCAGGCCCTGATCGGCAGGAAATGTTATGAAGTTTTCCGCAAAACGTTCGAACCATGCGCCGACTGCCCGGAACTGCGGGCCAAGGCCGATCTCCTCCCGCACAGCAACGAAATATATCATCCGGATATCAAAAGAACCTTCAGCGTCTCCTCCTCTCCCATTCTCGATGAACTGGGGAACGCAAACATGTTTGTCCACATCGCCAAGGACATAACCGAACAGTCCCTGTTGCAGGAACAGCTGCGCCAGGCCCAGAAAATGGAGGCGGTGGGCACCCTGGCCGGCGGCATTGCCCATGACTTCAACAATGTTCTTTCACCCATCATCGGCTTCACCGAGCTTTCCCTGACAAAAATCGGGCCGAATCACCCGATCTCCTCCGATCTCGCCCATGTCCTCCAGGCCGCCAAACGGGCACGGGATCTGGTCCGCCAGATCCTTTCCTTCAGCCGGCAAAGCTCCGGGGAACGCAAACCGCTGCAGATCCATCTCATTATCAAGGAGGCGCTCAAGCTGTTGCGTTCCTCGCTGCCGACCTCCATCGAAATCCGCCGGAATATCACGGCGGACAGCGGGGTTGTTCTGGCGGATCCAACCCAGATCCATCAGATCCTCATGAACCTCTGCACCAACGCCTACCACGCCATGCAGGCGACCGCCGCCGGCGTGCTGGCCATCAACCTCAGCCGTCTCACCCTGGATCAATCGGACAGCAAAACCTCCGTACTGGGACTTGCCCCAGGCCCCTATGTCAAGCTCGTGGTGAGCGACACCGGCTGCGGCATGGACCGCATGATTCAGGATAAAATTTTCGAGCCCTATTTCACCACCAAACAAAAAGGCGAAGGTACCGGCCTGGGCCTTGCCGTGGTGCATGGCATCGTCAAATCATACGGAGGCCACATCTCGGTCTACAGCGAACCGGGAAAGGGCACCGCCTTTCACATCTACCTGCCGGCCCTTGCGGGAGAACCATCATTGGTCCGGTCCACCCTGCACGAGGAAATCCCCAGGGGCAACGGAGAACGGATTCTCGTGGTGGATGACGAACAAGCGATTGTTTCCATGCAGCAGAAACTTCTTGAAGGGCTGGGCTACCAGGTGAAGCCCTTCACCGACTGTGAAGAGGCCATGAAGGAAATTTGGACGCATCCGGGGGACATCGACCTGATTGTCACCGACATGACCATGCCCAGGATAAGCGGACTGGACCTGGCCCGTGAGGTGAAGAGCCTGCGTCCCGACCTGCCGGTTATCCTCTGCACGGGATTCAGCGAGCTGATCAACGAGGAAACCGCCCGGCAATGCGGCATATATCGATTCCTCATGAAGCCGGTGCTGACCCGCGATCTCGCCGGGGCAATCAGAACGGCGCTGGACAGCCGTCCGGCTCCCGGCTGATCCGCATCAGTCTTTCCCGCAGACCGGACATCCGTTTCGCCTGCCGGGCAACACCTTCCGAGAAGGAGCCGTGCTCGGCAAAAACCGTTACACTCTTTCTGGCGCGGGTGATTGCGGTATAAATCAGCTCCCGGGTTACGACCGGCACATTCCCGGGGGGAAGAACAACGACAACATGGTCATACTCGGAGCCCTGGGCCTTATGCACGGTCAGGGCAAAGGCCGTTTCATGCTCCGGCAGGCGGGAAGGAGGAAATTTGCGGAAGCCTCCATCCGGCGAAGGGAAAAAGGCCAGCAGCCGGTCTTCCTCCCGGTCGTGGAGGACGATACCGGTATCGCCGTTGAACAGCCTGATCGAATAATCATTGCGGGTAACGATTATCGGACGGCCATGATAGGAAGCATTGCCCACGGGATCGATAATGCCCTGCCGGCCAAGCATTTTTTCCACAAAGGAATTGATGCCGGCAATACCGTACGGCCCTCGGCGCACGGCGGAAAAAATACGAAATCGGTCAAAGGCCGCAAATATTTTTTCAACCTCCATTTCGCGGAGATAGAGGCCGTAATGATCTCGTATCAGCGTGCCGAGTTCCTCCTCCATTGCCGCGGGGGGAAAAAAGGCGGCATCGCCCGCCCCACGCTGCGCAAACACCTGCAGGGCCTCCTCCGCCCGTCCCGCGTTAATCCGCCCGGCAAGCCTGCCGATGCGGCTTTCCGCCGCATAGCGATAGCTTCGGCGCAAGCCGACGATATGATCCTGAATAGGGGTGACGTTCTTGCCCGCCGCAACAGCAAAACCCGTGGCCTGTGTCAGCAGAGCGGCCGCTGCCGGGCTGAAGTCATCGATATCGCCCGCTCCGCACAGATCACCGAAGACCGAACCGGGATTAACCGAGGCAAGCTGGTCCTTGTCGCCCAGCAGGACAAGCTTCGCCCGGAGCGGCACGGCGTCAAGCAGCCGCGCCATGAGGGCGACATCAATCATCGACACCTCGTCGACAATGACAAGATCAACGGGCAGAAGATTGTCCCGGTTGTGCCGGAAAGCCGGTCTGCCGGGGATGACGCCGAGAAGTCGGTGGATGGTTGAGGTCCGGTCCGGAATCGCGTCGCAACCCAGCTTGCTTTTTGCCTTGCCGATCGCCTCCTGCAGCCTGACCGCCGCCTTGCCGGTGGGCGCGGCAATGGCCACCCGCCCCGGCGCGACAAGCCCCATCCGGATGAGCACGCCAAGCACCTTGGCCACCGTGGTTGTTTTGCCGGTACCCGGTCCGCCGGAGATCACGGCAAAATTATTGAGCGCCGCCATGGCCGCGGCCACCTGCTGCCAGTCGATATCATTGCCGCCGTTTGTGGGGAAATAACCGTAATCGGTCATGGCGCGGCGTAACTGTTCCGGGGCCGGACAGCCGTCATGCCGCTTCATCCGCGCCGCGAGATGGTGCACTATCATGGTTTCATACTGATAATAACGATGCAGATACAACCGCTTCCCATCGCGAATCAGCGGCAAATAATCCCCCGGTCCGCCGATGGCCGGACTTGCCGGGTCCTCCTCGACCAGCCGGTTGAGCTCGCCGGCATACTCCCGGTAAAAGGGCAGATCACCTACCCCGGCAAGATCAAGACAGGTGTGGCCGTCGCCGGTGTTCGCGCTCACCAGGGCATACAGCAGGGCAAGCGAGTCGTGGCCGCCGAAACGATCCGTCAGCAAGCGGGCAAGATGGCGGTCAACCGACCGGATATGACCTTCTTGCCACAGTTTATCCACAATATCCATCATCAGCAAACTCCGGGAAGAAACAGTTCTTCCATCCTTTCCACCAGGGTCCGGGCTGGTCTGTCGAAGTAAACACCGGTGGCCGCCGGACGGCCGGCGTCAATGCCGCGGAGAAAAAGATAATAAACGCCGCCGAAATGACGTTCGTAGCTGTAATCCGGAAGCGAAGCGCGCAAATGCAGGTGAAGGGCCAGGGTATAGAGATGATACTGCAGGAAGTAATAACTTTCGATCATCACCCGGCTGAGGGCGTTTGCGTTATAATCCGCCGCACTATCCCCCAGATGGTTCGACTTCCAGTCAATGAGATAAAATTTCTCCCCATGCTCCAGGACAAGATCGATAAAACCGTGCATATAGCCGTGCAAGGGGGAAAAATGAAGCCCGCGACTCCGCTCCCCGAACATTTCGGAGTGGCCGCTGTTGATCCCGGAAAAAAGGCGGCCGATCTCGGACGGACTCACCTGTTGCAGGGGAAAGTAGAATTCCAGCTCATTGATCCGTTTCTCCCGGCTGATATCGGCCAGCTGAAAACCGTCAAGGGGCTGGTCCACCACCTGCTCAAGCATGGTGCGGATCGAAGGACAAAACGCCTCGGCAAAGCCATACCGGCGTAAGCCGTCGGCAACCAGCCGCTGCGTCGCCGCATCCCGAACCATGGGAAAATCGAGATGCTCCAGCATGTCATGCATGAAGGTCCCGGCCCTGGCCCCGCGCGGAAAGGTAAAGATCGAAAACTCCCGCTCCTTGCCGCCCGCGGGCTGAATCAGAGAGAGGGGAAGCGGGAACTGCTCATTGTCCCGGTCCTTGCGGCCGTCACCCTCGCCGTGCTGATCACGGGTCAGTCCGGAAAAGCTGCTGATCTGCCGGGCCGGGGGGACGGCCCCGGCAAAGAGTGCCGGCTGCGGAACGCTTTGCCCCGGCATGATCGACAAAAACGGCAGTTCGCCCGGACACGGCAGATCGGTGACGGCAACGCAGTGGTGTGCCGAGGCAAAAAGACTCTCCAGACAGGCCCGCACCGCGCTGGTGGTTTTGCAGGCATCATACTGTTTTTTCATTTCCTCGGCCGGGTCCGGCGCATCGTTTTGCGATCCATCCGTATGAAAGAGATAGGCGGGGGCCGAGGTGTGGGCGCCGAACCGGCTGTCAAACTTTGTCCAGAAGGTATAACAGCGATGCCGGGCCCGGGTCAGTGCCACATAAAAAAGACGAAGATTTTCCGACAGCGCCTCCCGGAAGGATGCCGGACGCTTGTCGGCAAATTCCTCATCATCGAGATAAAAGACCATCCTGCCCTGATCGTCATGACAGAGATTTTCGCTGTTTTCCGATCTTCCCCAGACAAAGGGGACAAAGACAATGGGGTACTCGAGGCCTTTGCTTTTATGGATGGTGACAATCCGCACCGCCTCTTCATCACTTTCCATGCGCAGCTCCCGTTCCTCTTCGCGCAGGGACGGCTCGCGCCGCCGGGAAGAAAACCAGCCGAGCAACTCATTGATCCCGGCCCCTTTTTCCACCTGGCGCAGATGAAGAATTTCGGCAAGATGGAGGAAATTGGTAAGCGATCGTTCGCCGTTCATCCGACCCATCAATACGGCCTTGACATCATGGTCGACCAGCAGTCTGCGGAACATGGCCAGAAAACCCTTGCCGTGAAAGAGGTCATTGTAGTTCTTGAAGGCGAGCGACCAGTCATCCCATCTCAGGGGATCGACTTGCGCCTCGTGCAGACTGCCTGCCGTCATGCCGAAAAGCGGTGTTGCCAGGGCGCTGCTCACGGCGGACATCCGCGACGGAGAGGCAACGCCTGCGAGCAGAAGTTCCAGTGCCGCGGCCTCCTCCGCATCAAAAATGCTGCCGGCGCTTGAAACCACGGCCGGGATGCCGTGCCGAATCAAAAGCTGCTGCACCGGCATCATCTGCGCCTTAGTGCGCACCAGCACGGCGAAATCGGACGGCCTGAGCGGTCGTTTTCCGCCATCTGCCTGCCGCAGGGCGGCCTTGCCCTGCGCGGCCAGGGAAAGCAAGCGATGGATTTCCGACAGAACCGCCCGGCCGGCCAGATCAGTTGCAACAGCAGCCGTCACCTTTTCTTCCGCCCCGCCACTCCCCGCACCGGTCCAGATGACAAGCGGCGGCTGTTTTTCTTCACCATCAACGACAAGCGGCGAAACGGTAACGGCGGGTTCAACCGGCTGAAAGCCGATACCCTTTTCAGCAAACGGATTGCCGCCGCCGCGACCGGCAAAGACGCCATTGACCCCGGAAACCAGAAGCGGATCGGAACGGTAGTTTTTCGGCAGGGTGTAACGATGGTCGACCTGGGCGGCCGCCTGCAGGTATGCATAGACATCGGCCCCGCGAAAACTGTAAATGGCCTGTTTCGGGTCACCGATCAAAAAAAGAATGCGGCTTCCGGCAAACAGGGTGCTGAAAATAGCATACTGCAGCGGATCGGTATCCTGAAACTCATCAATCAGCGCCGCATCATAGCGTTTGCGGATGACCTCGGCCAGGGCTCCGTTGGCGCCCGTTGCCAGACTGCGCTGCAGGCGAACGAGAAAATCATTGAATGACTGGATATTCTCCTTTTGCTTGCGCTCATCGAGCCGTTTGTCCATGTAGGAGAACATCTCTTTTTGCAGATATCGCAGACGAGAGGCGCACAGGTTCTGGAAATGCGCATAGTGGCCATTTATCGTTGTTGCCAGTGCAAAAAAGGGATGAAGCGGGATAACGGCGGGATCCTTGGCCTTTTGCCCCAGCTTTTCCGAACCGAACCAGACAAGGGCCTGGTTGACCTCCTCATCGATTACCGGCTGGTCGGAGCGGACAAACCGGTCGATTTCCATTGCCGCTTTTTCCACGTAATCACGCCGGTACGACCTGCCGTCGAGCAGCTTGCGTTCCAGCTGCAGCCACTTCACCGCCCCTGCCGGTTCATCCGGCCACTGCTTTTTCAGGGAAGAGCACAAATCGCGCAGATCGGCAAAGGCGGCCTCAATCTCCGCGCGGCCCGCCGGCCTTTCCGCTCCGGACTCGATCCGCAGGCCGGGATTTCGGTCCTTGATCCGGTAAAGCCGGAAAAAACCATCAATCCCTTTTTTCAGCAGCGACCCGAGAATGTGGGGGGATTCGTCATAGACATGGCTGCGCCAGAAATCGCGCAAACAGTCCATGATCAGTTCGGCGAGGTCGGTGACAACCCTGGTATCGTACAGCGCGCCGCCGGCAAAGGCGTTATCGATGAGCTGGCGCCGGCAGAAGCTGTGAATGGTGTACACGGCACACTCATCAAAATCGCGGATGGCCCGGCGCACCCGATTGATCTTTTCCAGCGCGCCGACCTCCGGGGTCTGACGCAGTTTTTCGAGAAACTCCTCCCGGCAGGTCATCCTGCCGCTAAAAACCTCCCGGGCATTCTGCAGCACGGCGTACAGCCGTTCCTTCAGCTCCTCGGTGGCGGCGCGGGTGAAGGTCACCACCAGAATTTTTTCAACCGGAATATTCTTTTCCACGATCAGCCGGAGAAAAAGGGCGGCGATGGTATAGGTCTTCCCTGTCCCGGCGCTGGCCTCGATCAGATTGGTGCCTTCCAGTGCGCAGGTCGCAAGATCAAGATTTCGCAACGGACTCTCCCCCCTCAAAAAGGCGCAGATGATGAAAAAGAGGCACGCCGATTTCCTCGGCAAGCGCGACGAAAGTCTCGTCCAGCACTTCTGTTTCGCCGAAACAGTGACGATTGTAGAGATCGGCCAAGCCGTCATGGGTGTCGCTGTTCCAGCCGGCGCGGACGGCGGCAAGTTCCTTGCCCTCGTGCAGGGCCAGGGAATACTTCGGAAAAAAACGGACCGGGCAGTGCAGGCCCTGCCGGTAGATCAAAACCAGCTCATCCAGCAGCAGCGCGGCCCCATCCACCGGCGCGAAAGAAACCCCGCTCCGATCGACCCCGGCGCACAGAGTGCTCCGGGGGCCATCCTCGGCCAGGCCGTTCAGCACGAGATGAAGCAGCCAGGCCTGGACAAGATCCTTCTTGCTCTCCACCGCAATGAAGCCCGTTTTCTTTTTCTCCGCCCCCAGTCGCGCCGGGCGGAGAAAAATCTGCGCCTGGTGAAAGAGGTTGCCCAGGGTTCCGGTTAAAAGCACCCCGGACGGCAGCGTCAGATCAACCTTGCGGGCGGGAAGCGGCTCGCGGATCAAATCTCCCAGCCAGCCGGTGAAGGCGGCCATTTCCGTTTGCAGCTCATCAGCGTAAAAATCGCCGGGATTGCCCAGGGGCAGCATGCCGCAATCCTTCAGCCGGCGCACCTTTTCCGCGAGAGACCGTCCGGCGGCACCCGGCTTTGGCAACAGCTCCTCCTTGAGCCGGTATCGCTGCAGGGCGTCCGGCGTGAAGAATTCATGGTCCTGGGTGATGCCGGTCCGGCTGTCCAGATGAATATGCAGCACCCGGTTATAAAGGTATTTCACCGGATGCCTGAAAAAACGGAGCAGATCATCAAGCCACACCTCCTCGCTTTCCTCGGCAACGGACAGCGGTCCGTTGAAAAAGATCGGCGCCCGTCGCCGGGCCAAAGCCGCCTGCGCGGCCCGGCAGTTTTCCCCGGAAAAGGATACCAGTCGCGAATCGGCCTGAAAATATTCCTTGTTAAACGGCTGCAGACGATGCCGGACGACGCAATCCCCAGACTCTTGCCGGAAAGAACGGAAGCGCAGGCCAAGGTAATCAAGCAGCTCGCTGACCGGCACCGATGGAGGCACGGGACTGTTGTCGGCAATGCTCTGGCCCGTGTAGCTGATATAAAGGGTGTCGCGGGCGGAGATGAGTGTTTCCAGAAAGAGATATTTATCGTTCTCCTTGGCCGAACGGTCACCCAGGCGGCGTTCCACCTGGGTCAGGTCATATTCCAGCGGCCTGTTCAGCCGGGGAAAGACGCCGTCATTCATGCCGATCATGCAAATGACCTTGAAGGGGATACTGCGCATGGGCAGCATGGCGCAGAAGGTAATGCCCGCCCCCATGAACCCCCGGGCATGCAGGGTTGCATTGTAGCGCTCGGCAAGACAGGCGCGCACCGTCTCCAGGGTCAGCGCAGGTGACGCGGTGAGCTGCTTTTCCTCGTCGGCAAAGGTACCGAACTGGCGCTGCAGGAAGAGAAAGTCATTGTCAAAGGGCGGCTCGGCGGAAAAAAGGGCGGCAAGCAGGTCAAGCAGCATCTGCCCCCAGCCGGCCAGGCTGCAGCCCACTGCCTCACTTTTCTCGATGTGCTTCCTGAATCGGACCAGGGTGTCGTAATAATCAAGAAACCTGCCCAGCAGGGGGGAAAAGTCCTCGTCAAAATCCGCATAGGGAAAAACGGCGGCAACGGACCGCCCTTGTTCGCCGGCCATGGCGTAGCCGAACAGCAGCCTCTCCCGGCCCGCCTTCCATGACACCTGATCGTGCACGGGCAGCCCCTCCTGCGCCAGCATATCGCCGTCAATCCCCCAGCGGATGCCGCCCTCATCGACCCACTGCCGCAGCACCTCCCGCTCGTCTTCCGTCAGGCCGAACCTGGCCGCCACCGCCTGGTTGTCAAGAAGGCCAAGCACCTCCGATGCCTTGAATCGTCCACGCAGAAGACCAAGGACATGAAGAAAGGCATCCATCATGACCTGCTGCCCCGGTGACGGCAGATCGGCAATGGAAAAAGGCAGCTTCGTTGTTCCGGAGTAGGGATTTTCAAAGACGACCCGGATAAACGGGGCATAACCGGGCAGGTCCGGAACCATCACCAGGATGTCGGATGGGACCAGCTCGCTGTTTTCCTGCATCATGCGCAGCAGCTGGTCATACAGCACCTCAACTTCGCGCAAAGGGGAATGACAGGAGTGAAACTGGATGGATCTGTCCGCCGGATCCCAATCAACCGGTTCGTCTTCCTCCGGATTGACCAGATCGAGCAGATCCCGCTGCACACGATGAAGCAGGCAATCAGCGGACTGCTCGTCAAAGTACTCCTCCGCCAGATAGCCCTCATCGTCGAGTTCAAGCATCATGTTCAAAAAATCACGACCAAGGATGCCCTGGGAGGCAAGCAGCGGATTGACTTCGGCAAGCAGCAGTTCCCGCGCCGTGCCGCCGGATGCCCGCTCGACCTTGCGGATCTCCTTGCTGCTTCTGATGAAGCCCCAGTATTCCCGGCAGGGCTGCAAGATGTAAAAATCGATAGGGATATGCCGGGCCGCGGCAATGAGGATATCAAGGTGAAACGGCGGGATAACCGAGACGCCGAACAAAGTCAGACGGCAAGGAAGATTCTTTTTGCCGGCAGGGTCAAGGGCGGCCAAGGTCTGCATGAATGTCTGATAGGAACGGGCACGGGAGGCGGCCATTTCGAGCCGTTGCCAGAGAATCTGCTGCCAGGCATGCCGCTCGCCGTATGCCGGCCGGGCGGCAAACCAGTCGCGGCCGGAATCCCAGGCAAGGATCATGTCGGTACGGTAAATCTGGTACTGATCAAAGAGATCAACAATTTTCACCGCAAGCTGGTAAAGCTTGACACCCCGGGCATCATCCGCCAGATAGCCGCGAACCGGCGCAAAGGCCTCGGCGGTCACGGCGTCCCGGCAGAGACGGGGAAGCAGCTCCATGACCCGCCACACCAACACGGCCTGATCAACCGGCCCCTTGCCGGGCGCCTCGGGCAGTACGAGCCCGAACAACCTTTCAATAACCGCGTTCGGATAAAGAAATTCCACCCCGGCGCAGATCTTGTTGCGCTCGGCAAGACGCAGGGAAAGCCAGCGGCCCATGCCGGCGGTCTGCACCACCACTGTCTGCCGGGTAAAAGGAGAGTCAGCCGAGCCAACTGACGCGGCAAAGAGGTCGGCCAGCTTCTCAAGCCGGTTGCTGCTGTGAAAATAAAGGGGCATGATCCTCCTCCAGGTCGGACCTGCCACTATAATGAAAATTGCCGTTTCTTGCGAAGTGTTTTATTCAAAACCGCCAACCGCTTCTCCGCCCGCGGAAAATTCCGGGACTTCGTGGAGGCTGACTGCATGAGCCGGTGTCAGGTCCGCAAGCGATGATTCAAAACAATAGCTCCGAGCCAGCCGGCAAAAAACTTCCAGTTCCTCGCAGACCTGGCCGGACAGCATGGCCAGCATGGCCGGCAGCGAACAGGCCGGCAGCTGTTGTTGCTGCCAGCCTCCGGGCAGGGCCGGCATGAAACGGCTCCCTGGGCGTTGCAGACGGTTGCCGAAGTATAATTGCTGTCGCACCCTGCTTTGTTCAACAGCGGGCCGGGAAAAATCGATGACAGCCGCCTGGGGCGAAGCGATGCGGTGAAAATCGCCATGAAGAAAATCCTCGCCGCGCGGCAGCAGATTGACGATCAGATCTGCCTCGGCCAAAGAAGCACGACTTTCTTCTTCAACAAGCGGGTATATTTTTCCGCTCCGGGAAAAACGGACATTCACCGTCCGGCAGCGTGATCCGCTTTTTTCAAGAAATTGCTGCAAACCGAGTCCCATTTCACCGCCGCCGATAATGGCGATTTTCGCGCCCATGCGGGATATGCAGCGCGCGCTGCTGACCCGGCGGATTGCCTCATGGATGCTGAAAATATTGCCGTTGATGCTGCTGAACAGGGGCGGCGCCATGTCAATATTATGGCGCCTGGAAAAAATCGGGCCAAGCCGGCCGGCCAGGCCGATGGTTTGCGCTCCGGCCAGACGGCGGATCCACAACAGCCGCCGCACAATGGCCTGAGCCAGTTCCCTGTTTTTTTTGCCGGCCAGCTCCTCCGGCAAATCTGGAATGACGAGGTAAAAACCAAGAGGAAAAAAACCCTGCATGATCAGGCCGCCCGGGGTGGGCCTGCCGGAAAAAAATCTCCGCAGCAGCTTGATATTCGGGCAGAAAGCGCTGCATTCCAGCTCATCGGTGGGGTAAACCAGAAAAATCATGCGACAGAAGCCGAATCTGCCCAGAATGCCGATGACCAACCAAAGCGGCCAGCGCAGCACGATGCCGACAAACAGAAAAACAAACTGCCGCAAAAATGTTCCCATGGTTTCCTCCTCCAGATGTCGAATTTCCGCCGGCAAGGAGTCACTCTCCTGACACCTTGCTCCATGAATCGCTCAGTGCGACCAATTCCTACATTATTGATATTTAAGGATTTGTTTTACGAAACGTCACTACGGAGAGAAAATACTGCAAGGAATACGCCAATTGACGAAAAGGATGGAGAACAAAGAAATGACGAGGGAAAACGGGTGAATTTATACAGGCAAAGGTGCTGGTCGGCAAAGGCTGCCGGGAATCTCCCGCTGTCAGCGAGCGGAGAAAATATCAGGGAATCGCTTGCCAACTCAAAGCCGCGGATCGCTCAAGAAAAACGCGCATTTGTCTTCGTTTACTTCAGGTAAAGATGCGATTTTGAAAAAAACAGTATACCGGACTGCTTTTCCTGTGGAACCTGTATCCCGTCTGCCCGACCGTCAAACGTTTATTGCGCCAGTCTTTTCACCACAAATTTTTCAACAAGCAACATAATGAACAAGGTCAGGCCAACAGTAAAAGGCATGGGGTTGAAATTGTCCCCCACAGAGGTTTGCAGGAGGTATTCACGGGGATATATGCGATTGTCTTCGACTTCATAAGTGTAAATCGACAATCTCCTTTTATTTTCTTCCTCCAAGGAGAGGGTGATTTTCCTGCGGGTCAAGGACATTGATTCCACGACAAACGCAACCAGGTCCGAATCGGCCAGCCGCCCCGCACCGGGGTCCTGGTATATATTCCATTCTTCCTGTAATTTTTTTGATCCCGATGCCCCATAATCATCCATGGATAAACTTCGCACCAACAACTCATCGTTGCCGCTGTTGCCATCTGTTTTGAGAAGAACCGGGAAATAATCAGGGGTTATTTTTTCATTATAAAAAATATGGTTCAGGGGGGAATTCGTTGACATGTACTGATGCAGACCGATCTGAATACCGCCAAAGACCGCAAGATAAAAAAACACCACACATATTCTTATAAAGACTTTCCGGCCACTACCCATGTCATTTCTCTGTTTTTATGTGATTTTTTAGTGGAAATTTCTCATGGTGTCAGAGCTGGTACCGATCTTCGGACAGTGTGGCAACGGAAATACGGTGGAAGGCCTTCATGGTTATGCCGCCAGCCGGAACGGTGGAGCCGGGCCGGTTTTGTTGCCGATACACCTCATGGGGGGTCTTGTCGTCCAGACTGGCATGAGGCCGCCGAGTGTTATAGAAATCGATCCAGCTGAAACTCAGTGTTTTTTTGTCTTGACTCAGGGATCCACTTTAAGGCTTTGAAATGTTTTCGACCGGCAAAAGGCGATGAGATTCAAATACGGTCAAAATCGATATTATATCAGAATGCACCTGGTAAACTATCCGATAATTCCGCTCCAGAACTTCTCGGATATCGTCACGGGATAATTCAGGAACTCTTCGCCCGGCAAGAGGTTGACGGACAATGTCCCGAGCTTTTTTCCTGAGACGGTCAATCCAGCTTTTTGCAACTTCAGGATTGTCTTCCGCTATGAATTCTCGGATGGCAACCAGATCATTCTTGGCAGTTTCAGCCCATTGCAGTTTCATCCAGCGCCTTATCCAACTCCTCGTCCGATAATACTCGGCCCTGTTCAATATCTGCCAAACCACTCTTTACAGCATCAATGAACCTGTTTTTCTCCGACAGGTAATCAAATTCGGCAGGAGAAATAAGGACGCCGGCAGGTTTCCCATTTTGAGTGATGATAATAGGCCGATGTGAAGTCTGAACGCGATGGAGCATCTTTGACGCATGGTTTTTAAAATCCGAGAGAGAAACAATATCTTCCGCAACATGAATAGGCTTCATTCCGGCCTCCATTTAATAAGGATTATATCTCAAATATAGGCCGGAATAAAGTCTTTTTCAAGCTTGTTTTAGCGACAAAGAGGGAAATACCCTCTCCCCTGGGGCGGATGTGTCCACAAGGTTCCAAAGTTCGTCAGAAATCTCCCAAGTTTTGATGCGTGCCATGGCTTTCCTTCCTTATCCGTTTTTTGCGGACTATCGAGGGATCATGGCAAAAATGCAAAATATTTATTCATAGATAAGCAGTTAACCTGATCGCTTTCTTTTAAGATCAAGCCACTGTTTCCACCTGCGGGAGGTTGACATTCGTCCGATTGCACCTGATTCATCGTCCAGATGCTCTAACATGTTTAAATTGCAATTTATTTTGGCCTTTGCAGATTTTTATTTTGCTTTTAACCTGTCTATTTGTTATGGAAAAAATCAAGCTGTTAATATGACAGATATTTAGCGCAAGAGGGCGACTGCTTTCCGCCCCTTCTTTTTCCCCCGCCATTGAAACGCCCGGCATTGACCGGGCAAGGGGGTGTTCATGCTGGTTGGCAGGTATATTTTTCATTGTCGATTCACCTCTCCGGCGGCATTGCCGGCCTTCAAGGGTTCCATGCTGCGGGGCGCGTTCGGCCACGCCCTGAAAAAGGTGGTCTGCGCCCTGCGCCGCAGGAGTTGCGCCGATTGTTTGCTCGTCCAGACCTGCGTCTATTCCCTCATCTTCGAAACACACACCCTCCCGCCATACAACGGCACCACCAAAACCACCCTGCTCCCCCATCCCTACGTGCTGCAGCCGCCGGCGGACAACAGCCGGGCGTATGGGGAGGGCGATTCCTTCACCTTCGGCCTCACCCTCTTCGGCAAGGCCAACGACTATCTGCCCCATGTCGTCTACGCGGTGGAGCAGATGGGTAAAACCGGCCTGGGCCGGGAAGTGGCAAACGGCCAAGGACGTTTTGCCCTTGCCGCTGTTGAATCAGACGGCGCAACCCTCTATGACGGTGACAAAAAGATTCTCGCCCACGGCCTTCCCCTGCCGGGCCTGGAGCTGCAACCCCCGCCTGACGGCCCTGTCAACTCCCTCACCGTTACACTCCTCACCCCGCTGCGCTTAAAACACGACAACCGTTTCCAGCAAACCCTGCCCTTTCACCTGCTCATCCGCGCCGCCCTGCGCCGCATCACCGGCCTTGAGAATGCCTTTGGACACGGGGAACCGCCGCTCGATTACCGGGGCCTGGTCCGACAGGCCGAACAGGTGATAACCAGGGCGAGTGACTGCCGATGGGTGGATATTGAACGTTACAGCAATCGCCAGAAAACCAACATGCTCATCGGCGGGTTGCAGGGGAGTCTGGTTTACGAAGGGGAGTTGGCGGAATTTCTGCCGCTGCTTGAGTATTGTGAGGTGACGCATATGGGGAAACAGACGGCGTTTGGGCTGGGGAGGGTGGGGGTAAGTTAGTCCAATGATGGCGATATTTGTATGTGAGCATGGGAAATGACAGGAAAGATCACAAACTACCTCGTTTCAAAAGAGAGGAAAAAATGAGCAGAACATTATCGATAGAGATCGAAACCCTTACTCCGCTGTGGACCGCAGGGGCCAATTCTCGAAAAATGGACAGGCTGCACGAGACCGGGATCATCGGCAGTCTGCGCTGGTGGTATGAAGCCATGATTCGGGGATTGGGCGGGAATGTAAAAAATCATGAGAGCGGCGGATGCCAGTTTGATGCGGATGCGTATGCCAAACACCCCGAACTGCCCAAAAGGGCACGACTGAAAAAAGCCGGACTTTGTGATGTCTGCCAGTTGTTTGGCGCGACAGGCTGGAAACGAAGGTTCAACATGGAAATTGGGCAAGGAGAAAAGCTTTTTGAAGCTGCTGAGAAAGATAAAATTCTCCTGCCAAGCGGACGAGTTCATCCCGGGAAAAAAGGGCCACGGGCTGGAGGGTGGTTCCTTATGCCGGACAGCGTCACAGGAAAGAACATTCCGCTGACGTTCCGATTCACCGATCCTGAGGATGCGGAGAAGATGAAGATCCTCCTGTCGTTGATTGAAAGACATGGCACCTTGGGGGCGAAAAAAGCGAGCGGTAACGGTGTCGTCAGGTTCCGCTTAAAAAATAATGGCAGCCTGGCACCATCGCCAGTCTCTACCGTTTTCCCATGGGCTACCTCAGCGAGGGTGTAAAATAGTTTGTGTAAATGGC
>AMWB02001963.1_pt2 | contig 45713 bp, 40 predicted proteins | sample 200311 | NCBI WGS metagenome assembly AMWB02 (sample SAMN02737377, study PRJNA173069) | bioreactor metagenome | biome: anode biofilm in microbial fuel cells | place: USA: California | collected 2010-12-16
AACTGAGATTGCTTCGGCGAAGCGCCTCGCAATGACTGTCGCGGAATGCCGTCAGCCAGAGACGGCTGACGGCACAAGTGGCTGTCAGGTCACACGACGCTCGCGCTGCTTCGTGTCGAAACCTCTCGCCTTCGGCGGGACCCCTTCGGGGCGGGGGTTTCGACCTACTCAGCTGACGCCATAGCGTCACCGACGGCATCGCATCCCACCCGCAAGCGGGTGGGCCACCTACGGAGCAGTCGCGCCTAATAGGTGCGGCACAGGAAGCTAGAGAGGAGCCGCAGATGAACAAATCCCCCAAGTGGTTTCAGAAGTTCTTCCGGGATTTCCGGCCGTTCTTCAACGAGATCCCGGCCAAGAAGACCGCCGATGAGGTTCGCTATATCATCAAAAAGCTCGGCCTGAAAAAGGGCTCGACCTTCCTGGACTGCCCCTGCGGGATCGGGCGAATCTCGCTGCCGCTGGCGGAACATGGTGTCCGGGTGACCGGGGTCGATATCACGAAGGAGTATCTCGACGAAGTCGCTGAGGTTGCCAAACGACGGAAGCTGAAGATCGAACTGCATCAGGGAGACATGCGGCGCGTGAAGTTCGCCAATCGGTTCGATGCCGCCGGTAACCTGTGGACCTCGTTCGGGTATTTCCAGAATGACGCCGAGGAGATGAAGACGCTGCGCGCCATGTACCGCGCGCTGAAACCGGGCGGGAAATTCCTACTGCACGTGATCAGCCGGGATTTCATCCTGGCGCATTACACCGACAGCTCGGTCTCCGAGTATGCGGGCGTGCTGTCGTTCGAGCGGCGGAAGTTCGATTTCGCGACCTCGGTCAATCATGGTGTCTGGCAGTTCCTCAAGGATGGGGAGCTGAAGACGCACAACGTGGGTATCCGGATGTATTCGTTCCACGAGTTGCTCGCCATGTTCCACAAGGCAGGATTCGTGGATGTGGTCGGGTACGGCGGCACCAAAGACGAGCCGATTTCGCAGAACCAGACGATGATGTGGGTGTTCGGGACGAAGCCGAAAAGGAAGCGATAGCTTTGCCGGAAGCGATTTTCATTTTGTATGTCGCGGACCAGCAGTTGAGCGCGAAGTTCTACGCCTCCGTGCTGGCGCTGCAGCCGGTGCTTGATGTACCCGGCATGACCGAGTTTCTGCTGCGCGGCGGGGCAAAGCTGGGGCTGATGCCACAGGCGGGAATCAGGAAGCTGCTGGGGGACGCGTTGCCCGACCCGGCCGCAGCGGCAGGTGTGCCGCGCGCTGAGTTGTACTTGATTGTGGATGATGCCGCCGCATACCACGCTCGCGCCCTGAAATGCGGGGCGATAGAGTTGAGTCCGCTGCAACTGCGTGATTGGGGGGACCGGGCGGCGTATTCGCTCGACCCGGATGGGCACGTGATCGCGTTCGCCGAGCGGCGGAAATGAAGAAGCCGTCAGGCAGAGACGCCTGACGGCACGGTTGGCTGTCAGGTCACACGACGCTCGCCCTGACGGTCGACCGCTGCAGGACCTGACGGAACGTTCAAAGGCCCTCGACTCCGTTCGGGCCGACGACGGCGGAATTCCCGGCTATTTCCCGCAAGTGCTGTAAGCCGGTCAGCTGATCTGGCGGGTGAGGTAGTTCTGAATGCCGACCTGCTTGATCTGATCCAGTTGGGCTTCCAGCCAGTCGATGTGGTTCTCCTCGTCTTTGAGGATTCCCTGGAACAGCTCGCTGGTGCTGTTGTCTCCCAGATCGCCGGCCAGTTTGATCGCATCGTTATACGCCTTTACTGCCTCGACCTCGCCTTTCAGATCGTTCTGGAACTGCACGTGCACATCCTCGCCGATATGGATCTTATTCAGCGTGCTGACCTCGGGCTTCCCCTCCAGGAACAGAATCCGTCCGATCAGCTTCTCGGCGTGACGCATCTCATCGATCGAGCGCTTTTCGATCTTCTCATGCAGCTTGTCGTATCCCCAGTTGTCGCACATTTCCGAGTGGACCATATACTGGTTGATGGCGGTCAGCTCCTCGGCCAGCAGGGTGTTCAGGGTAGCGATGAGTTTGGCATTTCCCTTCATCGAATGTCTCCTTTCAGGCAACGCGATTCCATCATTGATAGACAAGTATATTGTCCACGATGGGGCGATGTCAAGATAGCGGGATGCGGCAGGAAAGGCGGGCCAGCTTGAGGCGGTGGCGCGCGACGAAGCTGTAGACCAGGCGGGCGATCGGTCGCACGACCGGCCAGAGCAGGATGCGGCCCAGCAATCGGGAGCGGGGGAACAGCGTGGCGACGCGGGCGACCGCCTCGGCGCCGGCGTAGCGGTTCCCCTCGGAATCGATCAGGTGCAGCGCTTCGCGGAGTTGCTCGACAGGCGGAAGTGTCAGCGGTTCGGGGAGGGCGGGGTGCGAGAGCGGGACCGGCGTGATCAGGCCGAGCGTGTCGAGTTGCCGCAGTTTTTCCACGCCGGAAAGGCAGAGGGGGCAGAGGTCATCGTAGATAAGGTAGTATCGTCGCATCGCCAGTAGAAACAACGAGATGGCTCCGGCGGTTCACCGGCCGGGTTGCACAAACACCGTTGCACAAACGTCGACCTCATACTATAGTATTCTCGCATGGCGAACGTTTAAGCAGCCACTGATCAGTGGCGGGGAGTTGTTATGTTTCAGAGGATCATCGCAAGTATTGGCCTGATGATTGGTCTTTTCCTCATCGGGCTGGTCGCAGGGGCGAGCGCGCAGGCGGACAAGTGCAACGACCCGGGGCCGTTCCCGAAGGCGGACGAATTCGTGGCGGTCAACAAAGCACCGGAGTTGTTCTCCGAGACCAAACCGGTCTACCCGGCAGAAGAGAAGGGCAAGGGCGTAGAGGGCCTGGTCTGGGTAAAAGCGCTCGTGGACAAGTGCGGCAAGGTGAAAGAGGCGGTCGTGGCGAAAAGTTCGGGCGTGCCGGCTTTTGACGATGCGGCGCTGACGGCGGCGCGGCAGAACGAGTTTATCCCGGCGGAGTCCGAAAGCGGACCGGTGGCCTGCTGGGTGACGTATAAGGTGGAGTTTCGGTTGTCCGAAGATGGTGTGACGACCAAGGTGAAGCCGGAACCAAAGGTACGCGATTGGAAATCGGAAGGGTATCCCTCGCCGGACGAATTTGTGCCGGTGGAGATCATGCCGGAGATGGTCTACCAGGAGAAGGCGGCATATCCCGCGGAAGCGATGTCCAAGGGTCTGACCGGACTGGTTTGGGTGAAAGTGCTGGTGACCAAGGAAGGGGCTGTTGAGGAAGCGACAGTTGGGAAGTCGTCCGGGACGGCGGAAATGGACAAAGCGGCAGTCGAGGCGGCCTACAAGTGCAAGTTCAAGCCGGGGATTCAAAATGGCCAGCCGGTGGCGTGCTGGGTGACCTATAAGGTTGAGTTCAGGCTGGATAGCAAATAGGGTAGAGTTGGAGGGGACAATGGATAGACGACGCGCTGCGTTCAAATGCACCCTGGTTCTCACAGGTCTGCTGTTTGCCTGTGGATGCTCTGTTATCCCGAATCGGCAGCCCGTTGAGGGAGCGGCTGGGGGGAGTGTAGTTACCAGCGTGACACTTTCCGCGGACGAAGCGCCTGTCGACTCACTACCGAAGCTGCTGTCGGATTGCAGGCCAGCCTACCCGCGTCTTGCCGCCACCGCCGGTCTGGAGGGCACGGCGCTAATCAAGGTGCTGGTTTCCGAAAGCGGGACTGCCCTACGTACGGAAATAGAGAAAGGCAGCGGCGCGCCATCGCTGGACGATTCGGCGATACGAGCAGCCAGCCGTTGCCAGTACAAGCCGGCAATTCGTAGTGGTTCGCCGGTCCTTTGCTGGATTGTATATCATGTAGAATTCAAGCTGGACTAGTATTTCAAGACCGATCTTGTCCTTTTTCTATCCTCTTCTGGGGCAAATTGGTGGTGCCGGGCGGCGGGGATTCCCCTTGTCGGCCCGGCGTTCTCGTATTATCATATTGCGGCGTAAAGATACGACCGAGCCGCCAGCGGCTTCCTCTTTCCCAAATCCGGCCATCTACAGAATGGCCTCAAAAGGGGAACCCGCTCGAACAGATTGCTGTTGTGAATCTGTAGTCTGGGTGTCGTTTCGGTCGGAACACAACGCCGTATAAGAGACTATGGCTGACCGAAATACTCAGGAGCGCGAAAAGCGCAAGAGCTTCGAAAAAGAAGCGCTGCCCCATATGGACGCGCTTCTGCGCACGGCTCTGCGGATGACGAAGAATCAGAACGACGCAGAGGACCTGGTGCAGGAGACGTTCGCCAAGGCGTACCGCTTCTGGGACAAGTTCGAGCAGGGTTCGAATTGTCGGGCATGGTTGTTCAAGATCATGACCAACATTTTCATCAACGAGTACCGCTCGAAGTCCCGCGCGCCGATGGCCGTCAATGTCGATGATATCGACGACAACTTTTTGTACGGCCAGTTGTCGCAGTTGCCGCCGGAGGATAATCCGGAGCAGCAGCTTTTCGCGAAGATCTTTGACGACGACGTGAAGAAGGCAATCGAGGAATTGCCCGACGATTTCCGGATGGTGGTGGTCCTGTCGTTTCTGGAAGGATTCTCCTATCAGGAAATAGCGGAAATCGCCGATCTGCAACTGGGAACCGTGAAGTCGCGACTGCATCGGGGGCGGAAGCTCCTGCAGAAGAAGCTGTACGACTACGCATTGAGAAACGGATTCATTAAGGACCTCGCTAAATGAACTGTCAGGAAGCTCTCAACCTGCTGTACGACTTTATCGACAAAGAAGCTTCCGAGATCGACGCCCGGCAGGTGCAAGAGCACCTGCACAACTGCCGGCACTGCTTCGAGAAGTACAAGATCGAAGGGACGGTGGATCAGTTGATCAAAGAGAAACTGGCCCACGCCGAGGCGACCCCCTGTACGGAGGCGCTGAAGAGCAAGATTCTGGGACGGCTCGACGAGATCGACGCCGGCCAAAAAAAAATCGGGCGGTCACTTCCGTTCGGAAAAACGGCCCTGACGTTCGCCGCCGCGGCGGTTCTTGTCCTGGCGATCGGCGCCGCGTTGGTGGTGGCCTCGTTCTACCGCCATCACGATCTGTTTATTCCTCTCGAAGAAGCGCACTGGAACGGCGCCAAGGCGATGGCGACCTTCGCCAACGCCGACCTGACCAACGCCACGGCAGCGCGGTTGACCGGTGCGATGCACTATCAGGTGCAGCCGCAGGTGGCCTCTTTCACGCTGGTCGGGGGGCACATGGAGACGGTGGATGGCGTCGAGATGGCGCACTTCATTTACCGCAACGAGGTTCATCAGGTGTCGGTGTTTGTGGCGCCGGCCGACCAATTCACGATTCCCGAAACGCTCAACAAGACGGCGGTGTCGCGCAACAACCTCACGCTGTTCGATCACAATTGTCGCGGCTGTCGGCTGGTGTATCACCGGGCGGGGGATGCGGTCGTGATCACGGCGACGGCCGACCGCGATGTCGACCTGCTGGATTTCATCCCCGGCCGCAGCACGGCGGCGGGATCGATCTAATTCCGCTTCGGCAGAGGCCGAAATTTCTCCTCTCGAAGTTCATTCTTCCCATAGAGATTCAACGGCCTTACAATCAGTTCAACGGCGTGGCTCGCGAAGTCCAAATCGCGGCCCGTCACTGTGGCCTGCCAAATGATAACCTGTCTTCCTTCTTGTGCCGACTTGACATCGTACATGGCGAGAACGATATCGGTATATCCGCTGTCGACCCGGGTTTCGAGAGTTGTCTGCCTCGGTGCAAGCGCCGGATTCCCCCGATCGTCTACGGAATAGGTATGCCAGGTCATCGGCACGTTTTCGCTGACATAGAATGTCAGGAGGCGAGTAGCATCTGCGACACTGTCGACCAATAGAAACCCTGCCTCGGACAGTGCGGTCCTCACCAGTGGCAGGTATTTCTCCTCCGACGGTTTGGGGTGTTCCGGAAGTGCGAGGAGTATCCTGTCCGACTTCTTAAAGGAGAAGTCAGAGTGACAATGCGACCCATACATCAGATTCGGTGTAGCGGCACAGCCGCACACTACCACAACGGAAATCAGCACGATGCGGAGTTTGTTGAGAATCATAGGACCTCCCGGATGAATTGAAGTACAGTATATAACAGTCTATTCTTTCGCAACTGTCACTTCGCCGGCCGCGACCGGTAGGCGCTTGCCGTTCGATTCGATGATCAACGCGCCGTTGGTGTCGATATCCACGGCCATCCCCGAAACCTCGTGCGCGCCAGTGACCAGCTTCACCTTGCGACCCAGCAGAGCGGAATACTTGCGCAGTCGCTTCTGCGACTTGGCCAGGCCGCTCTTCTGGTACAGTCTGTACTCTTTCTCGAACTGCTTGAGGAACTCCTTCAGGAGCGAGACCCGATGCACCCGACGTTTGGTGCAGCGACGCAGCGAAGTTGCGACTGTCCGCAACTCCGGCGGGAAATCGGCTCCCTGCTGGTTGACATTGATTCCCACCCCCACCACCACGTGATGGATGCGGTTCCGCTCGGCGGACAGCTCGGTCAGAATCCCCGCGCATTTCTTCCCGGAAACCAGAAGATCGTTCGGCCATTTGATGCGGACATCGCCGGGGCAATACTCTTCGAGGACTGTCGCCAGGGCCAGCGCGGCCATGATGGAGAGGCCCGGTGCCCGCTCCGGCGTGAATTTCGGATTGAGCACGATGCTCACATAGATACCGGTCCCGGCGGGAGAATGCCAGACGCGACCGAGCCGCCCGCGCCCGGAACTTTGCTCCTCGGAGGTGACGATAGTCCCCTCGGGGGAGCCACTCTCACCGAGTTGCGCGGCCAGGTCGTTGGTGGATTTGATGAGCCGGTAGCAGTGCACCCGCGAGCCGATCAGCTTCGTCTTGAGGCCGTGCTGAATCTCCACGGCGGTGAGCATGTCGGGAGCCTCGAGGAACGAGACCGCTTCGCGCCGCCGTCGCCGCACGCGGTACCCCCAGTCGATCAGGCAGCGGACAGCCGATTCGACCATCGCCGGTTCGGCGGCGAGCTTCTTCGCAAGACTGGCATAGGTGAAGAACTGTTTCGGGCGGGTGCGGATCGCCGCCAGGACGTGGTCGGCCAGATGCTCCAGTTCGGGGCGAGTCATATCATGATTCGATAATCCGCAGCGAGAAATCGGACACGGGTGCGGAATGGGTGATCGCTCCGATAGAAATGAAATCGACACCGGTGGCGGCGATAGCGGCCACGGTGTCGAGCGAGACATTGCCGGAGGCCTCCAGTCGGACCGCCGGGTTGAGGTGGCGGGCGATTGGCACCAGCGCGGCCAGCGAGGCGATACTCTGGTTATCCAACAGTAGCCGATCCACGCCGGCTCCGATCGCCTCGCGCAGTTCGGATTCGCTGGTGACTTCTACTTCGATCAGAATCTTGTCGGCGACCGTATCGAACTGCACGCGGAACTCGCGCGTTTTCAGAAACTCGCGGGCCAGCGAGACGGCTGCGGAAATCGACCCGGCGCTGGCGATATGGTTGTCTTTCACCAGAATCATGTCGTAGAGCCCCATGCGGTGATTGAGGCCGCCGCCGTGGCGAACCGCCATCTTCTCCAGAAGCCGCCATCCGGGCGTGGTCTTGCGGGTGTCCAGAATCCGGCACTTCGTGCCGGCGATCCGCTCGACAAACGTGCGGGTCAGCGTGGCGATCCCGCTCAGCCGTCCCATAAAATTGAGCGCCACTCGCTCGGCGGAGAGGACTGTCTGGTTGAAGCCATCGATAGCGAGGATTTCATCCCCCACCGCGAACGGGTCCCCGTCGCGGAGCTTCGGCTCAACCTGATTGGCCGAGTCGACCGTGTCGAACACCAACAGCGCCGGCTCCAGGCCGGAGAGAATGCCGGCTGATTTGGCAACTACATGGGCTTTGATCCGATCCGGCTCCAGGCAGGCAAGCGAGGTGAGGTCCCCACGGCCGACATCCTCGGCCAGGGCCGCTTTGACAAGGGAGATCATCGAACTGTGCAGCGGGTCCATAGAGTACTGTAGCGACGTTGTCTTGCGAGCGCCGCTGCCGTATATTACCACAATGAAGCGCCGGGCAAAAGCCAAAAAGCAAATAGCCGTGATCGGCTACGGCTCGCAGGGGCGGGCGGTCGCGCTCAACCTGAGGGATTCCGGCTATCCGGTGCTGGTGGGGCTGCCGGTCCGGTCCAAATCGCGGGGTTCAACACGAAAGGACCGGATCACGGTCAAAACTGTCCCGGAGGCGGTGGCGGCGGCCGAGATAGTCATCATGGCGTTTCCGGACCACCTTCACGGGCGGGTGTTTGCGCGGCAGATTGGGCCATCGCTGCAACCCGGCGCCACGCTACTGTTTTTGCATGGGATGTCGGTCCATTTCGGGTTCGTGCAGCCGCCGGAGCGCTGCGATGTGGTCCTTTTGGCGCCGCATGCGCCGGGACTGGCGGTGCGGGAGAAGTATCTGGCCGGGGAGCGATCTATTTCGGCATTTGTGGCCGTGCACCAGAACCGCTCGCGCCGCGCCCGGCAGACGCTTATGGAACTGGCCAAAGCACTCGGTTTTGACACAAAACGGCTCATCGCCACCACGTTCGCCGATGAGGCGATCGGCGATCTGTTCGGCGAGCAGGCGGTGCTCTGCGGCGGGCTGGCGATGTTGATCAAGAGCGGGTTCGAGACGCTGGTGGAGCATGGCCTGAAGCCGGACCATGCGTATCTGGAGGTGGCATATCAGCTCGATCTGATTATCGCGCTGGTGAAGCGGTATGGGATCGAGGGGATGCTGAAGCGGATATCGGTGGCGGCGCGCTTTGGCTCACTGAGTGCCGGGCCGAGGGTGATCGATGGCTCGATCAAGAAGCGGATGCGCGCGGTTCTGGCGGAGATCGTGTCCGGCAAATTCCCGCGCCAGCTCGATGCGCTGGATGACGCCGCGATCCGCAGGCTGAACAAATCGCTTGGTCAACTCAGCAATCCGAAGCTGGAGAAGGCGGCGAAGAAGTTTGGGGGGTGAGGGGGGCGATCGCGATGCGAGCGGGGGGACGCGGGTGTTGAGGACATTAAGAATGAACCCACATCAGAGAGGTGGAGCACCAAGGCCGGGCAATGAATCGTGCCCCGATGTAGTCATTGGGGCACCCGGGCAGATTCGAAATACCAAGTGAATAGGAGGTGGAATGATCCGAAGAGCTACAGCAGTGACCCTCTGGCTTCTGACGGCAGGAATGCTGTCATTGATCGTCAGTTGCAGTGACGATAACAAAGCGACCAACACCGATACTGAGGTTTCTCCGCTGGTCGGGACATGGGAACTAGTGATTGTCAAGGTTGACGGTGTCGTTTCAACGCCGCAGACAGATCCGATTTACATGTTTTATGAAGATGAAGAGCTGATTCAACTATTCCAGGATGGTACCGGACAGGGGATCGAGAACGGCAGCTACTTCAGCATTGTGAGCTGGGAGCATTCGGCTGACAGCATAAGCATTCAACTTGAGGAAGACGATCCGTTTACTGTAGAATACACTCTCCAAGACGACACACTGACCCTGTATTTTCCGAGCGATTCCGATCCGGACCTTGAACGGCTTTACGTTGGAAGTAGCCAGGTCATCTCAGTGGAAAGCGTGCCGGTTGTGATTACAGCCGCAGTTACGGACATAACGCAGACAACTGCGGAGTGTGGCGGTGATGTCACATCGGACGGGGGCTTTGCCGTCACGGCCCGAGGTGTCTGCTGGAGCACGAGTCCAACGCCGACGATCGCCGACAGCAAGACCATCGACAGCGCCGGTACGGGCAACTTCACGAGTTCGTTGTTCGGATTATCAGCTGGTGTCACTTACTACGTGCGGGCTTATGCCACGAACAGTGAAGGTACCGGTTACGGTGATAGCATGTCGTTTATGACGCCATCCGGCCTCTCAAAACCCTCGGTGACTACATCGGCCGTTGATAGTGTTTCAGAAACAACGGTCCAATGCGGGGGGACCGTGACCTCCGATGGTGGGGCCACGATCACAGCTCGCGGTGTCTGCTGGAGCAACACTCCTCTCCCGACGATAGCCAACGACAAGACCACAGATGGCAGCGGGACAGGGAGTTTCGTTAGTGCGATCATCGGTCTGAGTGGTGGAAACGTTTACTATGTGCGGGCATATGCCAGCAACAGTGCAGGCACGGGATACGGCGAGAGCAGGTCGTTCAGCACCCCAGGGGTCCTCACACCTGATTCAACGGGTACGGCTACAGACATCGACGGCAATGTTTATCAGACGGTGAAGATAGGCAGTCAGTGGTGGATGGCCGAGAATCTGAAGGTGACACATTACCGTAATGGCGATCCGATTCCTCATGGCACGGACGCCGTAGACTGGGCGAATCGCACTGCCGGAGCCTTCTGCGAATACAATTATGATGCGGCTCACGTGGCAATCTACGGCAGGCTATACAATTTCTATGCAGTTGACGACAGTCGAAACATTGCACCGGAAGGCTGGCATGTACCGACTGACGATGAGTGGAGCCGGTTGGAGCTATACCTGGGAATGAGCCCGTCTGATGCAGGTGCTACTGGCTGGCGTGGCACCGACGAAGGAGGTAGGCTCAAGGACATCACGGCCTATTGGGCAAGTCCAAACGAAGGGGCCACCAATGCAAGCGGGTTTTCGGCACTACCCGGCGGGTACGCTACTAACGGTCTTAGCTTTCAGACCAAGGGATACACCGCATATTTCTGGTCTTCTACTGATATCAATAGTAATATCGCGTATAGTCGGGCCCTGAAGAACAGTGGTTCACAAATCTTCCGTAACCTTCCGGACAGTCATTACGGATTGTCGGTACGTTGTGTTCGGGATTAGCTGACTATTGTACAACCTAAGGTATGGGGCGCGGCTGGGCGCCCCAACCGCACTTCTGTATCGGATTTTGCTGGGGCAAACGCTGATGACGATCAATATTAGAAAGCGAGTCTCGCACCCAATGCAAGTGTTGGAGTAGTGGGCAAGTTTGGATACGTGCTATGAGGTTCAGACGGTTATTGGTGAAGCTGTTCCTGGCTTGGATGCCGACAGCTATCTGTCTGTTGCTGCGCGGGTTCTCCCGGCCGGCAGAACCGCTCTTCTGTCATCAGCAAGTCGCGGTATATAGTGTGTCCATAGTCAAGATCCTGGGGACCCTCCTGGTTTTTGCGTTTTTCGCGAGTAAGAAGGTTGAGCTTTCGCGTTTGGTCTGGGAACAAAGATACACACCTGGCTTCTGGGTAACTGACTTTCCCGACGTGCGAACCTCAATGCTCTGGCTGGCTGTTGGTCTTGGGGTTGTATCACTAGTAATTTGCCTTCATTCAGTCATGTGTGGGAACCGGTGAGATTGAGTGATTGCATCAATCTTGGATCAGTTCTGTTTGGCCGGATGGCCCGGCGCTATGCGCTGGGTTACGCTGTCGCCAGATGTGGATGAGGTGACGTATCGATGCGAGGAAAAAGAAACCCACCATAAATGGTGGGCCACCGGCGCATGAACCTCACCCCACCGCGAGCGTTGGGGTACCCACACTATGCACAGCTCAACCGCCCTTCACTCTCCCGTCAATGCACAAACGTCGCCTTCACGCGCTTGGAGACCAGCATGTACCAGATCCAGATCGTGCTGGAGAGTATCGAACCGATGAAATCCACCCAGCCCTTGGTATCGAACAGCGGCTCCTGGGGCAAGACCACCTTGCCGGCCAATGCGTCGGCGTACACGATGAACGGCCAGGAGGCACTGAGCATAATGAACCAGAATGGAAAGCCGCTGCTCTTGCCGAAATACTTCACCGCCGCCACGATCCACCCAAAACAGAGCGCAAAGTTGATGATGATCTCACCGAAGACCAGTGGTTTCCAGAGGGCGTGATAGGACTCCGAGCCGGGCGTGGTGAGCGCCTCCCAGATGTCGCTATCGACAAGGTCGAAGAGCGGCGTTATGGACAGAAAGATAATCTTGAGCGGTGTGAGAACAACTCCCAGCCCCACGAAAGCGAGCCATCCTCGCAGCCCTTCAAGCTCCCGTTCGCGTTCCATGCGTACCTCCTGCTATGAGCGGCGTTATCGAGTTTGATTATGGACAGACAAATGTCGAAATAGGCGTCCCGTCTCCCAATCACATTCTGAAGGGATGATATATAGAGCAGTCCCCATTGACCATATTAAAAATGGACGTGGAGGGGGTCCGGGATTGGGCGGTAGATCAGGACAACATCATCAGGACGGAGACGATGATCTGGGCGAGGACGATCTTGGCGATCATCGAGGCGGGGTAGACTGTCGCATACCAGATATTCGGCAGCTCGTTCTGCGACTGCTGATTGGCATAGGCCAGACAGGCGGGCTGCGTCTGCATGCCGGACATCATCCCCATCACGGCCGACATCGGGAGCTTGAAGTAGCGATACCCCAGGAGCACGGTGGCGACTACGACACACGTGGTAATAAGCGCGCCTGCCGCGATCAGACCGAACCCGCCGGTGTGGAACGTGTCGCCGAAGCCATATCCAGCGCGGGTGCCGATCGCGGCGAGGAAAAACACGAGGCCGATCTGGCGCAAGGCCAGGTTGGCGTTGAACGGCATCCCCCAGATAATGGGGCCGGTCTTTTCCAGTCGTCCCAGTATCAGCCCCACTACCAGCGGACCGCCGGCAAAGCCGAGCTTGAACGTTAGGCCGCCCGGCAGCGGGATCGGGATCATCCCCAGAAACACGCCCAGCACGATCCCGAGCGAGAGGGAGAGATAGTCCGCCTCGGAGATCGACTTGATCGAATCGCCGAAGAATTTCACGATTTTGTCAACATCGCTGCGCCGCGAAACGACGAGAATGCGGTCTCCCAGTTCGAGGATGGTCTCCGGAGTCGGGACAAACTCGACATCGCCGCGGCGGAGACGAGTGATCGTGCCGTGGAACGGCTGCATCTGCTGAATTTCGCCCACTGTCTTGCCGACCACGACATGGCTGGAGACGAAGATGCGGCGATAGCTCATCTCATCGCGATACTCGGCGATATGTTCGGTTGTGCGCTCGCCGAACATGATGGCGGCGATCTCCTGCGAGCGATCGGAGCCGACCACTACGATCAGGTCGCCATTTTCGAGCATGGTCTCGGGGCCGATCACCTCGATCTTCTCGCCGCGCTTGAGGCGGCTCAGGACGAAGCCGGTTCGCCCGAACGAGGAAAGCACCCGCTCGACCGGTTTGCCGAGCACAGCCGGATTGGTGACGCGGTACGTAACGCTCTGGATATTCTCGGCGCCGGATTCACGGAGCCGCTCGGCTTCTTCTTTCACGAAGTCAATCTTGAACAGGCGGGTGAAGATATAGAACCACAGTATGACGCCGAACACACCGAACGGATACGCCAGGCCATAGGTGACCACCGGGCTGCTGGCAAACAACGCCTGCGTCTCGGGTGGCAGGTGGACGGAAAGCCCTTTGACCGCTTCGACAGTCGCGGCCAGCGCCGGGGTGTTGGTTAGCGCGCCGCAGAACAGACCGGCGGCACTCGGGGCGGAGAGCCCCATGCCGAACCAGAGAACGACCGTGATGACGGCGCCGACGCTTAGCAGCGCGCCGGCGAACAGACTGAAGCGAAGCCCCCGTTTGCGGAACGACGCGAAGAAGCCGGGCCCGGCCTGAAGGCCGACCGAATAGACGAACAGCACGAGGCCGATGATATAGATATATTCCGGCAGCGCCAGCCGCTTGTCGTAGGCCCCCAGCGCCATCCCGACAAACAGCACGGCCGAAACACCCAGCCCAAAGCCGAACACCTTGATATTGCCGATCAGGTACCCCAGCCCGATCACCACGAACAGGAGCAGGAGTTGGTTGGCGGCCAGAAGATCAAATAGTGCAGTCATAGTCTACGTATCGGCTTTCTCGGTCAATTTCGGCTGGAAACGTATGGAGTTGTTCGATTCGAGGCAAGGGAAAAGGGTATGGTCCGGCTCAGCGTTTTTGCAGGATAGCGATCATACGGGTGGCCGCCCGGTCGTTCGACAGCTCTGTCGCAAGGTCAAAGTCCCCAAGGAGATTGGTGATTACAAACTTTCTGTTCAACGCCACCAGCGCTTTCAGCGTGTTCAGCGAACAACGGCGCAAACGCTCGGGGAATTCGTAGCGGGCCGAGCCGGTATCGGATTCGACCGTGAAGGAGATCACCACATCATCGATTTCCGTTATCGGGTCAAACTGCTCATCGGACCCGCCCCAATCGGTGACCACGGCGATATTCCCGCGCGTCATGGTCCAGTGGGTCTTGAGCGAGGGCTCACCGCCACCGAAAAAGTCGCGTGGGTGAGCGGTCGAAATGATATAGAGTCCGCCGTCGGTCAGCAGCTCGGCAGCGCAATCCAGATTGGCCAGAATATCCTCGTTGGTCAAGAGATGCCCGAACGAGGCGATCAGGTTGTACACGAGATCGAATTTCTGTCCGCTCCGGTACGCCCGCATGTCGCCGTGGTGAATCTCCGCCGTCAACCGTTCTTCGCCAATCAGCTTTCGGGCGTAGTCGACCATCGCCGGTTCCAGATCGAGTCCGTGGGAAACAAGCCCGCGACGAGCTATCTCGCGCACGTGGTAGGCCGGGCCGCAGGCGAACTCGAGCGCGGCTTTCGGTTCCCGGTGGGCGTATGTCCGCACGGCGTCCAGCAGGAAATCAACTTCGCCGGGGATATCGCGGAAGTCGAAGGCGATATCGTAGATTTCGGGCAGCGAGTAGGTGCGGCTCATGGCGGAGAAGGTATTGGATTCGGATTCGCTTGTCCAGAGCCGGTCCCCACCAACCACTGGTTGCCTCAACGGGGCGCGGACGCTACTTTAGGCCATGATCCAATCAGCTACTGCAACTCCGGGATACCTATGAGCCCACGGCGCGTTATCGAGTTCTTCGCCCTCAGACGGAGCATGGTCGGTCTTTTGACCATGGTGATTCTGGTCGGCATGGGAGAGAAGATGGCGGAGCGGTTCCTGCCGATTTATCTGCTGGCGCTGGGGGGCGGGGCGATCTCGATTGGCTTACTCAATGGACTGGACAACCTGCTGTCCGCGCTCTACTCGTTTCCGGGGGGGTATCTCTCGGACCGGTTCGGCACCAAGCGGGCGCTGCTGATTTTCAATGGTCTGGCGATGGCCGGTTTCCTGGTGGTGATTTTCATCCCGACTTGGCAGGCGGTGATCGGCGGATCGTTCCTGTTTCTCTCCTGGACGGCGGTTTCGCTGCCGGCCACCATGAGTCTGGTGGCGCGCGTGCTGCCGAAGAACAAGCGAACCATGGGGGTCTCCATGCACTCGCTGGTGCGTCGGATTCCCATGTCGCTCGGGCCGCTGCTGGGGGGGACCTTCATCGGGATCTGGGGGGAGACGAAAGGAGTGCGGCTGGCGTTCGTGGCGGCGCTCGGGATGGCGATTGCCGCGGCGGTCGTGCAACAATTGTTGATCGAAGAAGACCGTCACTCTGCCGGCAGCGAGAACGGAGCCGAGAAAAACCCACTGCGGCTGTACCGGCAGATGACCCCGGCCATGAAAAACCTGCTCGTGTCCGATATCCTGATCCGGTTCTGCGAACAGATTCCGTACGCCTTTGTCGTCGTCTGGTGCCTAAAGGTGGTCAGTGCGCCGGTATCGGCGTTCGAATTCGGCGTGCTGACGACTATCGAGATGGTCACGGCGGTCCTCTGCTATATTCCCGTGGCGTACTGGGCGGACAAAACACAGAAGAAGCCGTTCGTGACGATCACGTTCGTGTTTTTCACGCTGTTTCCGCTCACCCTGTTGTTCTGCCAGTCGTTCTGGCCGCTGGTGGGGGCGTTCGTGCTGCGAGGGCTGAAGGAATTCGGCGAAGCGACCCGCAAAGCGCTGATCATGGATCTGGCGCCGGCCGGGCGGGAGGCGGCCATGTTCGGGCTGTATTACCTGCTGCGGGACACGGTGGTGTCGCTGGCGGCGTTCGGCGGGGCGTTCCTGTGGCTGATCAGCCCGGCCGCCAACCTGCTGACCGCCACGGCGTTCGGCGTACTGGGCACCATCTGGTTCGCCGCTCGCGGGCAGGATTTGAAACTGACCACGTAACTGTTGGCGCAAACCCTCGTATCTGATCTCTGAACCCGAATAGCGTTGGAAGGAGACTCCATGTTGCGCGATCTGAAGATCACCGTGCGTGATGACATTGCGCCGCTTTGCCCGCACTGTGAGCAGCCGCTCGACGAAGTGTTCATTCGCTCGAAAGGGCTTGGCCTGTTCATGCCGCAGAACACGCTCTGCTTCTGCCCCCACTGCCACAAGATTCTGGGGTTCGGACAGAGCAAAATCAGCTGAGACCGACGTAGCATATTCCGCAAGGGGACCAAAGGAGCAAATGTGACAGAACGAAAACTGACCGTGCCCGAAGGATACGACCCCGTCGCACAACGACAGATCGGGTCGTTCGCCGCACAACTCGACGATCAGCTGGGGCTGCTCCGGGCGGCCGTGCAGGGTCTCGAGACCAGGCACCTGGAGTGGCAGCCGCACCCGGGTGTCAACACCATTGGCATGCTGCTGGCCCACCTGGCGGTAGTCGAAGTGTTTTGGTTCAATGTGGCGCCGATCGAAATGCCGCTGGAACCGCAGGGGGATGACCTGATTCTCGCCACCATCGGCATCCGGATGGATGACGACGGGATGCCGCTCGCGGCCGATGGCCGCCACCCGACCACGCTGGCCGGCAAGGATCTGGCGGCTTACCTGCAGATGCTCGAAAAAGCACGCCGGGCGATCCATGAGACCTTGCGCCGGTGGAACGACAGCGAACTCGCGGTCATGTACCAGCGACGCGACCGGCAGATCAGCCGCGAGTGGACACTGTATCACGTGCTGGAGCACTTTGCCGCGCACTTCGGCCAGATTCTGCTCCTGAAACACCTGATGCGTGATGCCGGCGTCCTGCCGCCGGTCACCCAGCCGTAGCGCACCACGGCAAACGGCGTTGATGAAATTACGACAACATGCGCCGTTTCTCTCCATGTCATGACATTCCGATGACACATCGTTTCCGGTTCCGTCTATTTTGACGACCGGAAACTGTTGTAGTACGAAGGAGATTCGTCCGTGAATCGTTATGTCATTTTGGTACTTGGTCTTTTTTGCCTGGCTGTTTCGGCCGGGGCCGCCACGATCACCGGGATCGTGGTCGACAAAGCCACCGGCGCGCCGCTGATCGGGGCGACGGTCACGCTGGTTAATCAGAATCGCAGTCTGGCCACCGACCGATCCGGGCGGTTCAGCATCATGCTGGACGCGAATGGTGGGGCTGCGCTGAGCGTCAGCCATGTGGGGTATCGCACGGTCCGCAACCTGACCGGCAGCGACGGAACCGAGCTGCGCGTCGAGATGGAAGCCGCGGCCTCGGTGCTCGACAATGTCGTCGTGACCGCCAACCGGTACGAAAAGGAAGCCTACAAGACCGCGCAGCCGATCACCGCGACCGGCGGCGAGGAGATTCAGACCAAGGGGTACACCACCGTTTCGGATGTCGTGCGGGCGTTCCCGGGCATCGACATGAACGATGCCGGTCCGTTTCGGGCGCGGCCGGTGATCCGCGGCATGTTCGGCACCCGCATTCTGGTGCTGGTGGATGGCGAGCGACTCAACGACCAGCGCGACATCTCATCGTTCGCCGGCGTCTCAATGTCGCTGGTCGACCCGAACAGCATCGAGCGGGTGGAGGTCGTGAACGGCCCCTCGTCCGTGCTGTACGGCTCGGACGCCATGGGGGGTGTCATCAATATCATCACGCGCAAAGCGACTTTCAGCGACAAGCTCAAACCGTTCGCGCGCTACAGCGGCCGGTATTCTTCCGCCGACGAGCAGCATTCCAATCGTCTCGAGGTCGGGGTGGAGAACCAGCGCTGGGTTTCCTCCTTCGGCTTCCAGTACCGTGAAGCGCGCAAGGACTTCCAGCCGCCCGATGGCTGGAATACGAAAGCCGATTACTTCGTCTTCCGCCCCGGTTTCTACGATAGTCTCAATGCCCGCACCGGGTATGATTTTTCGAAAGACCGTCTGGTCAACTCGCGCGCCCGGGTGAATAACTATGAGGGAAAGCTCGCGTACAAGCTAACCGACCGCCAGCGGCTCGACTTCGACATGAATTTCTTCCGCGGCAACGATATTGGGTATCCCGGTGTTCCGAACGACTCGACGCCGTACCTGTTCTTCTATCCCGACCATGATCGGGATGCCTTCTCGCTGGCCTACTCCGCGCGGGGGATCAGCTCCCGTCTGGCCAAACTGGAAGCCAAAGTGTACTACGACAAGATCTCCAAGAACTACCTGACCGACTTCCTCGGTTCGCTGGTGATTCCGGCCGGCCCCGGCATGACTATCACGCCGCTCAACGTCCTGAGTCACACGGAGGTGACCAAGGTCGGGGTGAACTTTCAGGAACTGTATGCGCTCGGGCCGAAGGTCAGCCTGACTTCCGGATTCGACTACCTGCACGAGGCGATCGACGGCAAGGTGACCGATGTCACCCACTATGAAGGGTTCGGGCCGTTCCCGTTCGATGACACGACCTACGGTTCATCGGTGCCCAACAACACCTGGAACTCGGTCGGGCTGTTTGCCTCCGGGGAAGTCAATCTGGAACCGCTTTTGGTGACCGCCGGGTTGCGGTACGACAACTTCTGGATCAATACCGAGAAGACCGATGGCTACGAGGATGATGCCGGAGATCCGCTGCCGACCGAGAGCGAGCATTACAACCGCGTGAACGGCTCCCTCGGTCTGGTGTACAGTCTCGGCCGCGGCGTGAATCTGGTGGCCAACGTGGGGACCGCCTACCGCGTGCCGAATGTGGTCGAGCGATTCTATTTCGGCTCCGCCTCCGGCCGCGAGACCCGTCCCAATCCCAACGTCAAGCCAGAGCGGTCCGTCTCGCTCGACTACGGCGTCAAGGCGATTCACACCAACGTAAACTACTCCCTGATCGGTTTCTACAGCTTCTACAACGATTTCACGCAGTTCCAGAATTTCGACAGCCTGTTCGAGCATGGCTCCTACACGCCGCTCTGGCGTTACGAGAATTTCGAGGATGTCCGCATTTACGGGTTCGAGGGGGTGATCGAGGGGAACCTGCCCAACGGCCTGTACGGCAGCATGAACCTGGCGTACCAGCATGGTCAGATCAAGAGCGCCGACCAGCCGCTGTTCGTCTCGCCGATCAAACTGGGGCTGACCGGCGGCTATCGCCACAACAAGTATGGTGCGTTCGGGGAGTTCAACATGCGTGTGGTAGGGGATCAGGATCGGGTACCCGAGGTGGCGTATCTGGACGATGTTCCGTCCAAAGGGTTCACGGTCGTGAATGCGACCGTCGGGTTCCGCCCGATGAACCAGGTGCGTCTGGCGCTGTCCGCCAACAACCTGTTCGACAAGTTGTACGCCGAACCGTTTAATGGCCGCAACCCGGATAATCCTATTCCGGAACCGGGGCGGAACTTCGTACTAAGTGTAACCGCAAGTCTGTAGAGTCCCCCTCTACAGCCCCTTCTGTGGCCCCGGAGTCGGTATGCTTCACTCCGGGGCCGCTCTTTTGTAACCACAAGTGGTGTTAGATGCAGGCCGATGGGTCCGGCAATCCTGCTCATAGGCCACCGAAATTATCCGGTTCCTTGTGCCATTTTTCACTTGACAGAACAGGGGTCCCGGGATATACTTTTTTCGTGAATCGTTACACATTGCTGTATCTTGCGATGTGACAGAATGTTATGTAGAGGGGCGTAATGCCGTCACTGAACCGAAAACGTATCTCGGAATCAACCATCCACCGTCTTTCGCAGTATTACCGAGCACTCTCGCTTTTGGAGAAGGAGAACTATGAGACAGTCTCCTCCAAAGAGCTGGCCAAGCGGGAGAAACTGACTCCGGCCCAGGTGCGAAAGGACCTGTCCTTTTTCGGTTCGTTCGGCACCCGCGGTTTAGGGTATCCGGTGAAGGAACTGCGGACGCAGATTGCCGGCATTCTGGGACTGGATCGTTCCTGGCGGGTCGCGCTGGTGGGAGTGGGGAATATCGGTTCGGCGCTAGTGAGCTATAAGGAGTTCTCCAAGCAGGGGTTCAATATCGTCAAGCTGTTCGATAACGACCAGCGCAAGATCGGCTCCAATCACAAGGGGCTGCCGGTTTCCGATGTGCGGAACCTTCACACCGAATTGAGCGAGCTCAAAATCGAGATGGTCATTCTGGCGGTGCCGGCCACGGTCGCCCAGTACCTGGTCGACGACGTCGTGAAAGCCGGGATCAAGGCGATTCTGAATTTCGCGCCGGTGAATCTGAAAGTGCCGGATGACGTGTACCTTCGGAACGAAAATATGTCGATGGAACTCGAATATTTGTCGTTCGCGATGGTAAACAATCACGCGCCCAAGCGCGTTAAATAGGTACGTGTAGTGATGTCCTGTTCATGGATGGACAGGAAGATACCTCTTGAGGGCGTCCATCGCCCGGAGGAGCGGCCCGCACCAGCGGGCCGTTTTTTTGTTGGTAACGACCACAATTCACCGGCTAACTGATTCCGATACCATAGGTTAGACTGGGTCGGTACCTCTCTGCACCAAATCGCGGTCTCCCCTCATGTCTGATATTTTTGAAATTGGACTTGACAGACTCCGTTTATGATCGTCATGCATTAAGAGGAGACTGGGAAGTATAATCTGTAGAGAAAGGGAGGTATTGCATGCGCAGAGTAGTGCTGATCGGCATTCTTGCTGTCCTTGTGATGTGTGGAGGTGGGCTCGCATATGAGATCACGCGGGTGGTTGAGGTCGGCCCGGCAGATAATGTACCATTTGTCTGGCCGCTCAAGTGGTCACCTGATGGTTCCTTACTGGCCTATATTTCCGGCGGAAGTCTTAGGGTGACAGACACGCTTGGCGCGAGCCGCGACGTGGTGAGGCTGGAAATGACGCCATTCCGAATGGAATGGTCGTCTCACAGCGAGATTCTCATTCACGCAAAGCGGAGTCTGCCCGACGACACCGACTTGCACCGGATTGTTTGCGTTCACGTTGACAGCCCGGCGGCCAGGACATCACGGGAGTATTTGCGGCTACCGGGTGTCAGGCCAATTGATCGACCTGAGTCCTTCTCCGGACCGTATCGATCGCTCGAAGGGAACATCTATTATCGAACCAACGTGATCCAGGCGACTACCCACTGGCACCAGCGCGACCGAGAGGGAGTGAACCTGGAAGTGGCTGGTCTTGATAAGAGCGATGATGCCGCGCTGCTCGCGGCAAATCACTTTGTAGATTGGCGCCCCGACGGCTTGTATATGATTAGCTGCGACCTTTCTGACAGCGTCCGCCTGGCCAAATCCTTGACCGACGTCCACATTAACGAACCGGCGGTGGATAAAACCATCTCCTACTATCTTGACGGTCGATTCCTCTGCCGGATTAAGGACTCCACGGTCATACAACTTGACACCTTCATTCTGGAATTTCCACCTCGCACGGGTGCCGCCGGCTTTCTATACGGGTCATTCAATCCTAAAGCGCCGGAAGCCCTGTTTGAAATTGTGTTCGGTGACAGTGACAACTATGAGGTGAGTCGAATTGGCACGTTCGACTACAGCAAGAACGTCCTTACCGTCATCGACACGCTCATCGGCATGGAGGGTTGTGACTATCCCGCCTATGCTCCTGATGGCCGAAAAATCGCCTTCCTACACAGCGGCAAGCTTTACATTCTGTACCGTACCGGCGTTCAATAGGCTTTGACCGGCCGCAGATCACTCACGCGGGCCGGAAGTTTCGGACCTGACAATCGATCGATTCTTTCGTATCTTACGCCCCGCAGAATCAGATAAGGATCACGACCATGAAGAAAATCGCTCTCGCTCTCTGCCTCATACTCTCGTCGTCGGCGTTCGCCGCCGAGGATTCACTGCAGTACTGGCTTACTCAGGCCGGTATGAAGATGTCCATGAACGAGTATGCCGAGGCCAAGATCCGGTATGTTGCCGCGCTCCGGTTCGATTCGCTCAATGTTGAAGCGATCCGAAACCTGGGGGTGATCTCGAGCGCGCTCGGGGACCAGGCGCAGGCGCTGGTCTATTTGCAGAAAGCGTACAAGCTCAGGCCGACCGATGCCCAACTGAGCAACAATATCGGGGCGATCTACAGCGAACAGAAGAAGTCGGCCGAGGCGATTCAGTATTTTGAGGCGGCCATTCGCCTCGACTCCACCAATGCCCTGTTCTTCACCAATCTCGGGATCGAGTATTTGCGGGCCGGACGGCCCCAGCAGGCGCTGGGTGTCCTGAAGCGGGGGCTGGCGCTGGACACGGCCAACGCCGTGATCTCCTTCAACATCGGGAACGCCTTCGCGGCCCAGCAGATGTTCGACAGCGCGGAGGCCAATTACGAACGCAGCAAGGCACACGGCGGCGAGGCGGCGGATCTGTTCTACTATATGGGCGTGGTGAAACGAAACAAGGGAGATATGGCGGGCGCGGAAGAGGCATTCAAGGGGGCGATCGGCCGCAATGCCCAGTACAAAGAGGCGTTTCAGGCGCTCGGGCTCATGTACGCGCAGCAGGGGAAGTTCGACCAAGCAGCGGCCCAGTTCGAACGGGTGGTGGCGATTGACACCACGTTCATGCCCGGGATGATTTCCCTGGGCGCCAGCTACGCACTGTGCGACCGGAAGAAAGAAGCGGATGGCATCCTCAAGCGGCTGTTCGCGGTAGACTCCTCGATGGGGTACCAGATGCTCAAGCTGATCCAGCTCGAAGCTAGCAAACAGCCGAAAGCCAAGTAGCTCCGCCCGATCTCGGTCACTCGCTACCAGCAACAAGACTTTCACCTTGGGGATTCTGCACCTGCTGTGTGTGCTCGCGGCGTTCCTGCTGTTGTGACCGGCATCTCCCGATTTCCAGATAAATACTAACAAACAGTAACAAACAGTAAATAATCCTTGCCAAACCGGCTGTAACCGCCTATCTTTCACCCGGAAATCAAGCTCTGGAGGTTGTGATGGGACTCGGATCACTGGTTTCGTCGGACACCTTTCCCTCGTTGGTGAACACCGACGCCTTTTTCGAGAAGGTGCTTCAACCGGAGGGGATCACGGGGCGGATTATCCGCCAGATGCTCCTTCTGGTACTGTTCCTGTTTGTGTACGGCGTGGTCATGGGGGCGTATCACAGTGTCGCACAGGCGCTGGTAGCGGGAGTGAAGCTGGCGGCACTTTTCATCCTGGCGCTGGCGATTTGCTTTCCGGCGTTTTTTATCGTCCAGTATATCCTGGGGTCGCGGCTGAAGCTCGCGCAGATGATCCCGCTGATACTCTCCGGTTTTCTCCTGATGGCGGCGATCATGCTGTCGTTCGTGCCGATCGTGATCATCTTCCTCTTAACCGGCAGCAACTACTATTTCCTGCATCTGCTGCATCTGGCGGTGATGGTGTTCGCCGGGATGTTCGGCATGAACACGATCGTCCAGGCCCTCAAGTTCACGTGCGAGAAGAAGGACATCTATCCGAGAAACGGCGTGGTGGTGTTTCGGTTCTGGGTGGTGATCCTGGCGTTCGTGAGTATCCAGCTTGCCTGGAGTCTGCGGCCGTTCATTTCCAAACGGGATGCGCCGTTCGAGCTGTTCGGCCATTACGAGGGGAATTTCTATGCGGCGGTCATCTACGCGGCGAAGCAACTGGCGCAAAGTGAGCGCCCGCTGGAGCCGTTGCACGAGCGCCCCGCGGCGACCACGCCGGCCGATTCGACGCGAACCTCGATCAACTGGGGCGATTCGTTGTATGGACACTGACATCATGACGCTTGAGGAAGTGGCCGCATATCTGAAGCTGAAGCCGCAGACGATCTACACCTGGGCGCAGGAGAAGCGGATACCGGCGGCCAAGCTCGGTAAGGAGTGGCGGTTTCGAAAGTCGATCATCGACCGCTGGTTCGCCTCGCATATTGATGAGAAGTTCAAGGGGCTGGTGGAGGCGGATGATGGCAACGGAGTGGACAACACAAATTCATCATAGGACCGGTTATCCTGCGGTTACTACCAAGGGTACCAGCCCTTCCGTCTGCCAAGCGCTTTCGCGTCACTGCATACAGAATTGATCTTGCATCAAAGCAGGGAGCGCTATATCTTTGACGGTACGCAAAGGGCGGCCCAGGATACAACAGTTCATGCGAAGCGAAATGGCGCGCATCAGCCGGATGCTGGTTGACGCCGTAGTTTGACAAAGATCAGGACGTATATATTCCCAATAAAGACAGAGAATTGCCGTGCCTTGGCGTGCTAAGGAGTTGAGTCCAGTGAGACACATCTTAGTGCTTGGTATGATGATCGCGCTGGCGTGCCCACGCGTACAGGCCACGATCTGGGGACCCGTCAGCGCTCCATCGGGCGTCGGACCCACTGAGCTACAGTATCATTGTCCGGATAGCCGCTGGAACTACCAGCTTAGGGTCACTGCCTCATTTGGTCTGAATGAAGCAACCAGTGGCAAGTCGATCAGCATCAATGGCGAGGTTGTGTTGACCCTGCAACCATCACAACTCCTCATGCTCGATACAACCGTCCCGGTGACCCTCGCAGCAGAGAACATTATCCGGATAGAAGAGAAGGGACTTCTGCCGGCGGTAAAGGACACTGTTGGACCTTCGGCCGATTCGGCAAACCTCTTTCTATCAATCCTTGGCCCGCAGGAGGAATTCGAAATCCCCGGTTTCGGCCGCATTGCATCTATCCCAAACACATTCACGGTGTGGTTTCACGGGGGATTCGACGTGCCCAGCCACATGGTCAATCTGCGCGTGACGAGCGACCCCTGGGTGAGGAATGCGTTTGCCGGCCCTGCCCCGATGTTTGACAATTTGGAGGACGCCGGGTTCGAGTACCGCGTGAATGTCGGTACCAAACTACCAACACAGGGCATTGATGTCTATGCGCCGATTCCGCTTTCGTTGCAGGCCGCGGTGGATTCCGGTGCGGCGCTTCAGTTCTTCGCGGCCTATGCTGAGAGCGAAGGAGATGACTACTTCCGGAATGTCACCACCATTCCTACCACCCTGAGTACAAGTGGCGACTCCGTCGAGGGTATGGTAGCAGTGCAGTTCTTCGACTCGCTGCTGACGGACGACAGCACCTACGAGTTGGTCCTAATCCTCGGAATCCAGCGTCCGGATTCATCACTCAAGTCAGGCGAAGTACTGCCGCCAATGGGCACGTCGTCTGAAGTATGGCCCGAAGTTGTTTGCGGCGGCGAATGGAGATTTCCGCTCGAGGGAACAAGCTGGTGGTACTTACCAAACGGCAAGGGCGAATTCTGCGACTTAAGCCCGGGGCAACCATGCACACGAACTCGCCCGAGGCACTATGGGACTGACATAGCTGTAGGCTCAGGTACTCCGGTACATCCTATCAAGCCGGGTGTGGTAAAGGTGATGAACCCTTCGGTTAACGAAAAGGGCATAGGATATGGCAAACGAATTGTGATTCGTCATTATGATGGCTCTTACTCACAATATGCACACCTTAGGTCCTATGGTCAGATATCGGAAGGACAGGTTGTTGGACCGGGCCAGATCATCGGCTACTCGGGCTGTTCGGGAACGCCTCAATGTGGGGATCTCGGTTGCCCTCCTCCTCCAACGGAATGTGCGAACCATCTGCACATTGAGTACAATCCTAACGGCGCGATTCAATACGGTGCTGGACCAGGCGGCAGAGTGGATCCGCGCCCGTGTCTGGACCCCCACTTGGAATTGTCGGGTGCCTCTGTCTCGGAGGAGGTGCTATACGGATGTTCCGAGCTCACCCTGTACGCCTATGTCACCGGGACTGGTGGGCCAGCCACTCTAACGTTCACAGTGGGACTTGCGACAATTTCGTCCGTCCGTATTTCGAGCCCTGGCTCGTATCAAGCCACAACGCAACTACCCAACGAAGAAATTCCCATCCTACCGTACAGAGTGATGCTCACCAACGATAACGGTGCACAGAGTACCATGAGCGGGGCGGTGCAAGTCCGTTTGAACCCACTCGTTGGCATCAATACGCTGGCCTCGGTGGGGATTGCGGGAAGCGCGTTTCATGTGTGCGATTCCTTTTTAATCGGAGCAGTTGTTGACCCTCCGAGCATTGAGTGCCCAGGCCAGTCGCCCCTCACTCTTCAGTACCTAGTAAATGGTGTCGTTCAATCAACAAGGCAGATCACGACTTCTGGTTTGTTTTACTCGTCGAGTCGATTTCAAGTGCCTAATGAATCGAATCAGCAACTGACCATCTCCGCTAAACTGATCGAGCCAATCAGTGGACATGTTCTAGACGAAGCGGTTTCTGAGACCGTATTCGAACCATATTATGACACCATTCGTGGATGGAACAGCGGTATATGGTCAATACAGATGGATTACTATGAGTCAAACTTGGAGTGTCAGTACGTTAGTAGTCCTTGGTACCGCGATCTTGAGTGCAGTCGTCATTTCGAAATGCAGTTTAAGATCGAAGACTGGCTGCCCATTCCATATGGTGGAGAACTCGTCTACTCGACCATCCTCAGTCTGAATGACATTGACCAGTGTAGTATCGAATGCTGTGGTAGTGACGAATGCACCCACAGTCTTTTCAGAACTGAACAGAACCCTGGTTGCGTCCAGAATCGCATAGCATTTTCCGCCTTTGGTGGCGATGGATTCGGCGGTTCGCTCATGACATTCGATTATATCCTGGGCTGTGCCCATACGGTGTGCAATGACGATGGATGTGGTATCCAGTCGCCTGCAGTCACGGGAACGGAGGGGTTTTGCCCGGCATTCCATGCAGGCATGAGCCTCATTCAATGTCCTACAACGCCGAGTCAGCAATATACGGGGTCTCCGACAGTGCCCGCGTCTTGTGTAGTGACGTCAACTACGTCCTATGACTCGCAGGACCTTCCGACTACGAACATTTCTATCCAACACAATCGTACTTCGTACCCTGAAGAAGTAATAGGATCTACGACCGCAACAGTCGTTCAAGTATCCCGTGACTGTGACAGCTATATCCGCGACCACACACTGGTCAGTGAGTTGGAAGACCAGGTTGCTCCTGAGTCTTCGGCCCAGCAAGCGATGGACAGATCCTCAATCGCATTGTCTGTCTACCCGAATCCATCGAACGGGTCCTTCAACCTCGTTGTGTCGCTCCGAGAAGAATCAGACATAACCTGTGAGATCGTCAATGTGCTTGGCCAAGTCGTCGATTCCTGGGAGGCCAATGCCCAATCTGCTGGTGAGCAGACGTTCACGTGGGAGAGCGGCAATGCCGCCAGCGGCCTGTACCTGTTTCGAGTACGTACCGACGAGCAGACGGCCGTGGCGAAGCTGCTGTTGCTCAAGTAATGGCCTGAGTCGATACATCACTCCCGCTCTTCGACACTTCGGTTGAAGTCCGCCGGAAAGGCAGGAATGCGCGGACTCGCTCCATCCGCAGTCCTGCCAACTTACGCAATCTCTAACCACCCGCCCGGCAATGACATAGGGGTCGCTCGGCCCCCTGTTTGGGAGCCTCCCAAAACCGATTCTCTCCTTGCCTATTCCTATGGAATTGATATATTTACGGGCTTCGGTACGAAGGCCGTAGTCTGTCCAATTCCGAACGACTACGACATTCGCGCAGGTGTCGTATGCCCTGTTCCGAGTGTGCGCACAGCCCTCAGCACCGCGCAGTGAATGGAATGTTGAAGTAGGACCATGTTCTCGAACCTGTCGGACAAACTAGAGTCGGTGTTCAAGAAGCTCCGGGGAGCCGGGAAGCTCTCGGAGAAGAACATCCGGGACTCGATGCGCGAGGTGCGCCAGGCATTGCTGGAAGCGGATGTCAATTACAAGGTGGCCCGCGATTTCGTCAAGGCAGTCGAGGACAAGGCGGTCGGCACCGAGGTGCTGACGGCGATCGAGCCGGGGCAGATGGTGATCAAGATCGTCCACGACGAGCTGGTCAAGCTGCTCGGCGGCAAGACCGCGCCGCTGGCGCCGATCGACAAGAGCCCTACGGTCTACATGCTGTGCGGCCTGCAGGGGTCCGGCAAGACAACGCTGGCCGGCAAGATCGCGCTCATGACCAAGCGTAAGAACAAGAAAGCGCTCTTAGTTGCGGCGGATATCTACCGCCCGGCGGCGGTCAAGCAGCTCAAGGTGCTGGCGGATTCAATCGGCGTGGAGCATTTCTATATCGAAGGAGCTCAGCCGCCGGAGATCTGCAAGGAAGCGGTGCGATACGCCGGCAAGAATTTCGTCGATCTGGTGATACTGGATACGGCCGGGCGTTTGCATATCGACGACGACCTGATGGTGGAGCTGGAGCAGATCAAGGCGCTGGTGAAGCCGGATGAGCTTCTGTTGGTGAGCGATTCGATGACCGGTCAGGATGCGGTCAATGTCGCGGATCAGTTCCACAAGCGGCTGGCGCTGACCGGCGTGGTGCTGACCAAGCTCGATGGCGATGCGCGCGGCGGGGCCGCTCTGTCGATCCGCCAGGTGACCGGCTGTCCGATCAAGCTGGCCTCGATCGGCGAGAAGCTCTCCGATCTGGAGCCGTTCCACCCGGACCGTCTGGCCTCGCGCATACTCGGGATGGGAGATATCGTCACCCTCGTCGAGAAGGCGCAGGAGACGGTGGACCTGGACAAGGCCCAGAAGATGCAGGAGAAGCTGCTCAAGGCGCAGTTCGATTTCGAGGATTTCCTTGAGCAGATGAATCAGTTGAAGAAGATGGGACCGCTGGAGTCGGTGCTGGGGATGATCCCGGGGGTGGGCAAGCAGCTCAAGGGGATGAAGTTCGACGAAAAGGAAGTCGAGCGGACGACGGCGATTATCAAGTCGATGACGATTGCGGAGCGGCGGAACCCGCGGCTGATCGATGGTTCGCGCAAGAAGCGGATCGCGATGGGCTCGGGCAACAGCGTGCAGGCGGTGAATCAACTGCTGAATCAGTTCTTCGCCATGCAGAAGATGTTCCATCAGATGAGCGGCAATAAGAAAATGAAACATATGGCAAAAAACTGGTCCCAGCTGGGGATCGGTTGAGACGAAAAGGAGTGGACCTTTGGCGGTACACATCAGACTTCGCCGGATAGGGACGACCAAGCGTCCGTATTACCGGATTGTGGCGGCCGATTCGCGTCGTGCGCGCGACGGGCGTTTTTTGGAAATTCTCGGCACCTATAACCCGCTGCCGAAGCCGGCCGAGATCAAGTTGTTTGAAGAGAAGATGGCCAAGTGGCTGGAAGCCGGCGCGGAGCCGAGCGACACCGTGGCGTCACTTCTGAAGCAGATCGGCTTTACGGTCAAGTATCATCGCGCCAAGAAGGGCGAGGATATTTCGGCGATCGCGATCAAGGGGACGATCAAGGAGCGGGCGAAGAAGACGCGCCGGATGAAGAAGGCGTCGGTAGCCGAAGCGCCGGCCGCCGGCGGGAACTAAGTCGCCGGAGCGGCCCTGCCGCCCTCAACCGGATCGTCTCAGACAGGACCGGGCACGGATAGCAGACCCGCGATCGACAGTTCGAAAGGAATGGCACCATGAAGGATTTCATTGAGTACGTCGTGAGAGCATTGGTGGAGCACCCGGAAGAGGTGCAGGTGGATGAGGTTCAGGGGAGCCGGACCACCGTCTACGAACTGCGAGTGGGAGAGGGGGATCTGGGCAAAGTGATCGGCAAGGCCGGCCAGACGGCCAAGGCACTGCGGACCATCCTGGCGGCCGCGGCCGCGCGCAAGGGACACCGCGCCGTGTTGGAGATTCTGGAATAGGTGATCGCACCGGAGACGCTGATCACGGTCGGGACGCTGGGGCGTCCGCGCGGTGTGCACGGCGAATTGTATGTGACACCGACCAGCGACAATCCGGAGCGATTTCTCGAGCTGACCGAGCTGTTCGTCGAATTTCGCGGCGAGTGGAAAAAGATGGCCATAAGCTCGGTGCGACTGATCTCGGGGCGTCCGGTGATGAAGCTGGACGGCATCAACAGCCCCGAGGACGCGGCGCGGCTGACCAACCGACCGGTCGGGCTGCCGCGGGAACAACTGATGGAGCTGCCGGAGGACACGTTTTTCGTGTTCGATCTGGTGGGATGTGAAGTGTACGACGAAGCGACGAACGACAGCATCGGCGAGATCATCCGCGTCGAGGAGTATCCCTCCAACGACGTCTACGTGATCGCGCGCGACGGCCGCGAGTGGCTCTGCCCCGCGATCAAGCAGTTCGTCCGGAGCGTGGATATAGAACATCGCAAGGTCGTCATTGCCTCGACCGGTCTGGCCGAGCAGGCGTAAGCCGGAGGTGACCGGTGCGATTCGAGATTATTACGCTTTTCCCGGACTATTTTACGCTGTCGTTGGGACAGTCGTTGATCGGGAAAGCGGTTGAGAAACGGCTCTTTGACATCGCAATAATCAACCCCCGCGAGTTCGCGACCGACAAACATCGGACGGTCGATGACACGCCGTTCGGCGGCGGCGGCGGCATGGTGATGAAACTGGAACCGCTGGACCGCTGTCTGGCGAGTCTGGGGTACTGTCACAAGGGCGAGGGGGCGTTGCCCGATGAAAAGCGGCGGCTTATTCTGACCTCGGCGGCCGGGAGGCTGTTTACTCAGGCGAAGGCGGTCGAATACTCGCTGTGCGAGCGGGTGACCATCATCTGCGGGCATTACCTGGGTGTCGATGAACGGCTGCTGGCGCTGTATGAGATCGATGAAGTTTCGATCGGCGACTACGTTCTGACCGGCGGTGAACCGGCCGCGGCGGTGATGCTGGATGCGATCGCCCGGCTGATCCCGAAAGTACTCGGGAATTTCGAGTCGGCCCTCAATGATTCGTACATGAATCAGATGCTCGGCTCACCCTGTTACACCAAGCCGGCCGAGTACCAGGGACTGAAGGTGCCCGAGATGCTGCAGTCCGGTCACCACAAGCAGATCGAGCAGTTTCGACGGACGGAAGCGATCAGGAAGTGCCTGCGGCACCGTCCGGAACTGCTGGCCGGGGCTGATTTGAACGATGCTGAGCTGCGGTTCATGCATGAGTTGAAAAAAGACGAAGATTGACATAGAGAAAGGAACCAGACATGAAACAGATTGACCAGATAGAGAAGAGCTTCATGAAAGAAGATCTTCCCTCCTTCTCCTCCGGCGACACCGTCAAGGTGCATGTCCGGATCAAGGAAGGGGACAAGGAGCGTATCCAGGTGTTCCAGGGGACGGTGATCGGCCGTCGCGGTGCCGGCGCGGGCGCTACCTTCACCGTTCGGAAGATCTCCTCGGGGATCGGCGTGGAGCGCGTGTTTCCGCTCCATTCACCGAACGTGGCCAAGATCGAGCATATCCGCTCGGGGCAGGTCCGTCGGGCCAAGCTCTACTATCTGCGTGAGTTGACCGGCAAGTCGGCGCGTATCAAAGAAGAACTGTCCGACACCAGCAAGGAAGCGGCGGGATAATACTCACCGCGTACTGGATTTTCGAGGCGCTCCCGACCGGGGGCGCCTCTTTCGTTTACGGGAGTTTCCGCCCGGCGATATCGATAACGAACGGCGAAACGAAGACCGTGTCCGGATTTTTCACGTGCGCCTCCCAGTCGGCGCGAATGGCAACAGCTTCTTCTTCGGTGGTCAGCTTTCGTTCCACCATCACGGGCAATTGGGCATGGATAAACCGCCCCATCCATTCCATGACGCGGCTGTCCCCCGAGCCGGTCAGCGCGGTTGGCGTGTAGTCGACAACCTCCAGTTTCAAGCGCCGAAACACCGCCGGCAGCAAAGCGCCAACGTACGGATCCCCGCCGCCGGAGCGCCACCACTGGCGCATCAATTCCGGGAAGCGATCCCACGGGCCGCCGTTGGGAAAGAGCGCGCACCCCTCGTGGATGTAGTCCTGAATGGCGATCAGGCCACCCGGCTTGAGCGCCTTGATCAACGGCGCCAGGAACGGCTCGGGCGAAGGCACGAACCCGATCACCCAGCGAACGAACACGAGATCGAAATAGGACTCCGAGAGGTCAACATCATAGGTCGTGCCGGGCCGAATCTGCACGTTGTTCCAGCCGCGCTCGGCAACCTGCCGCTGAAACCAGGCTCGGAAGTACTCCGATGGCTCCAGCGCCGTGACCTCACCTCGCTCGCCGACATGCTCGCGCAGGTCCATGCTGACCAGTCCCGGCCCGGCGCCGACATCGAGACACCGCCACCCGGGCTGGATGTGCAACCGATGAAAGAGGCGATGGGTGATTGGCCCCCAGACCGAATGCTGAAATCGCAGACGGTCCACCTCGTGGGCGCCATCCCCCAGCAGATACTCGTATGTCCGATCGTCGCTCATGGTGTCCCCAGCGGTCAGGTTCGCGTGCTCTGGTTGATTGTAGATAATATAACTACATACAGTCCATATTGCAAGGGTGAACCGCTCAGAACATCTCCAGTTGGAGCTGCACATAGTAGCTCCGTTCCGGCCCGACGAAATACTCCGCCCAGCCCTCGACGACCGGACCCGACGGGCTGTCGTAAGCGTAATTGCCGCCGTAGCCGGAGGCGAAATACTCCGCATTGAACAGGTTGTCGACCCGCAGCGACAGAGCCAGTGTCCCGGCCTGCAGGAAGTCCGGCCAGCGAACCATCGCCGAGACCGAACCGGCGGTGTAGGGCGCAATCGACTGGCTCCGGAAATTCTCCAGCTCCATCCATTGCCGCCCGATGAAACGATGGCGATAGGTGAGGCGATACCAGGTGCGATTGTAGTCGACCAGCAGATTCGCCAGATACTCAGGAAACCCGGTCAGCTTCTTCCCCGCGAAATCGACCGTGATCGAGTCGGTCTCGGTCCGGAAGGTGGTGCGGTACGTGCGGACATGATTGTCGTTGAGCGCCAGATTGCCGCTCAGCTTCAGGTCGGTGCGGGCCTGTACGGCCCCGGCCAGCTCCACGCCGGAGTGAATGGACCGGTCGGCGTTGATCGTGATCGGCAGGCCGTTGTTCGGATTGATGCCGCCATAGCGGATAATCTCGTTGCGGAAATCCATCCAGAACAGATTGGCCGAGCCGGTCCAGATTCCGGACTTCACCTGCACGCCCAGTTCCAGATTCAGCACCCGCTCGTTTCTGGCTGTGGGATCGCCGAAGACATAGCTGGTGTCGCCGCCGTTGGCGACCGCCATCGACTTGATCTTCAAGGAGGGGAAAATGGTCGGGTCGTTGGCGTCATAGATGTCCGCATCGGTAGGCGTGCGGGAGGAGACCGCCACGTTGGCGAACAGACTCGCGGCCGGTGTCAGGTGATAGTTGACACCCAGCCGGGGGGAGAAGAAGAACCAGTCGACATCGTATTGGTACCCCTTGAACGCACCCATGCGGTCCTGATCGAACTTGTATCGCTGGTAGCGGAACTGGGCGGTGAGCTGGCCGCTGAGCCGGTCGCTGAGCTGGTAGTACTCCTGCGCATAGATCGAACCGACCCACTTCCGCCCGTGATATTCGTAATAGCGGTGATCCGGAGCGAGCCTGCCGGCCAGATGTTGCACCCAGGCGGTCTGACCCCAGTGATCGGAATTGAAATAGTAGAATGACCCGCCCAACGTGTGGCTCCCTCGGGCGTGGTCGAGATCAAGCCGCGGATTCCAGCCGATTTGATTCTTGGCCACCCACTGCTGGCGGACCAGATCGCCAGAGGCATAGTGGGCGCCGGTGCTGTCGGTATCGGTAAAGGTCGTGTCTATCCCGTATTCCGCGAAGGTCTGCTCATCCTTGTACTGCTCGTAATACCCCTTACCGCGAATATAGTACAGCGTGTTGCTCAGCGTGGCGCGGTCGCTCAATCGATAGATATTATGCAACTGATAATGCGGCTGGTTGAAATTGTCGGTCTCGTTGCCATAGGAGAGCGGATTGTCGCGTCGGTCCGCCCGGATCGCATCGCGTGACGAGCCGTAATAGGCCAGGTGCATCTTCATCGGTCCGCCGTACACGTGCAGCTCGGTGCTCATGCGGGGATCGAGCCGCGCGATCGCATAGTAGTACGCCCAGCCGTTGTACCAACTGCCATAGCGATACCCATCACTCTTCTGCCTGGAGAACCGCCCGGAGAAATGCCAGCGACCATCGATCAGACCGGAGGAATACTCGATCGTCTGTTTGCTCAGATTCCCGATCCCCTTGTTGCCGGCCATATACTGACCGTAACCGGAGGAGAGCGTCACCTGCCGCTCGCGGGCCAGCTCGTTGGTGGCGATATTGACGGAGCCGCCGAACGAGGCATCGCCGTACAGGGCATTGCCGACCCCGCGCTGAATCTGGATATCGGTGACGGTCGATGCAAAGTCCGGCAGATCGACAAAGTACGTGGCCTGATCCTCCGGGTCATTGAGCGGCACACCGTTGATATAGGTCTGGATGCGCTTGTCATCGAAACCCCGGATCGACATATAGCTGTACCCAAGCGCGCCGGCGCCATCGGAATAGGCGTAGAGATTCGGCGTGCTCTCCAGAAGCAAGGGGAATTCCCCAACCGTGTAGTCTCGCTTGATCTCCTGTTGCGAGAAATTGGAAAACGCAATCGGCGTCACGCCGCTTTGGGCGCGGTTGGCCGACACCACAATATCCTGCCCCGGGATATAGGCCCGATCGAGCGTGATGCGGGCCGGAAGCTCCGCTGCTTTGTACTGGCGGGACTGATACCCGACACACGAGAAGGTGAGCCGGCTGATCGCCGCGGCCGTGCTCAGTTGAAACTGGCCCAAGCTGTCGGTCTGGGTGCCGATGCCGCTGATATCGGTGACGATCGAGACACCGAGCAGCGGGTGCCCCTCTGCATCCTGAACCCGGCCGCTCAGGTCCGCGCCGAACGCGGCTGCTGCCAGAACGTACGTGAAAAGAAAAAGCAGTAAGCTGCTACCCCACCGCTTGCGGTTGGCGTGAAGGTGCTGCGTTGCGGGTCGGGTACCCCACCGCTTGCGGTGGGTTGTGTCGGTGTGGTGGTTCTTCATGACTGTAACCTCGCTTACGGTTCATTCCCGCCGAGCGGCACAGCGCCGCACGGCAGTGATGGTGGCAAGGTCCGTCCTGTTTCGATAGGTCTGTTCGCACGCGGGCGAACTGGAGGGGATGTTACCAGAACATCTCCGTTTCCCTACGCCGGCATTACCCGGATCAGGTCAAGGGGGTATGATCTCAGGCGGCATTTTGTGCGCCACCCCCAACGGATCTCTGTTGTCGCGAGATTATACGGAGCCGGACCGGCGCGGCGCAAGGGGAATTTAGGGACCGACTATTTCAGCAGGACCAGTTTGGCGGTCCGGGTCCGGCCGTTGCTCTGTGCCCGAACAAGATAGACGCCGGACGCTGCCCGCTCCGCGTTCCACAGAAGGGTGTGTTTGCCGGAAACCAGACGTCCCTGGTAAAGGGAGGTGATGCGCCGTCCCAGCATGTCAAGAATATCCACAGTCACTTCGGAGCGGTTGGAAAGCTCGAGCGGGATAGTCACCTCGGCGTTGAATGGATTCGGGTAAGGCTGACCGAGCGAAAACGAGTTCGGCAGAGTATGATCGTCATGATCGGATACGTCCGTGGAGATATCGAGTTGGTAGAAAGTCACCCGATCGCTGACGGCAACTACTAATCGCAGGTCGCCGTCGCCATAGAGATCTTGCCAGCTCCTGAGCCCGGCCGGTTGATCGGGAGCTTTTGCCAGCGTAGAGCCGTCCGCGCCGCTGAGCAGGAATAGCGTGTCCTCGGAGAATCCAACGAAGAAGCCGCGGAAGGCGGGTAGACAGGCGAATGGGCCAAGATCGTCCTGTCGATCTTCCAGCCTCATATCACGGCTCCAGAGCAGCTCCGTGCTGTCTGGCGAAATGATGCGGCGTAATTCCAGGCGAGTGCTGTCGACCAGATTGACACCGGGGGGGCACTCGATTAGTTGGTAGCTCCAGGTCAGCAGGTCGGAGGCGGCGTCAAGCGTGTCAATATCACCGGCGCAGCCGAAGGATTGATGGCGAACCTCTGACTGATCGTCGTTGGGATCGCATGCCACGTTTAAACTGCTACTCAACGCAACGGTATGACGATTACCTGCACTGTCCACCTGACTCAGACGGAATTCATAATCGTGCCTGTCGCCGCCAGGGTATTCACCAAAGAAGTTGCTCTCTACCGAAGCTGCCCACGCCTTGGTGCCGCCCGCAAGGGGTACTTGATACAGATCTCGAGAAGCGAATGCCTTGGTCCACTCGAGTGAATCGGGGAAGTCATAGAACAGCCGGGTTGCCCCAGTGATATCGAAATAGCCGAAAGGTGAGAATACTCCGTCGGTGCAGCCGAGCAGCAGTTCGTTGTAACCGTCATCGTTTATGTCAGCGGCAACAAGCGCACCGGGAAAGCTCAGGTCCCCCCATACCCCTTCATCGCGAGTCAGGTAGTAACAGGCGGAGTCAGCGAACCCCGAAGCGCCGTCATAGCAGATCACCGGCCACAGGGAGTCATCCGGCCGGCTCGGCGGGAGGCCATAGTCCAGACAACTTGAGATTACGATGTCGACTATGCTGTCACGAGTAACATCAGCCAGCTCAATTCGGACAACTCGCACCGTGGAGCCATTGTGCCGTTCGAAGAGCAGAGAGTCGCCGCTGATCGAGTAGAGGACCAGGTTGCGGCCATCAGTAGCCAAGAGCTCCGGTGCGCCGTCGCCGTCAAGATCGGCGAACTTGAGCTGGGCGATGGCGCTGTCGAGAGCAGGCACGGTGAACAACGTCTCAGAGGTCAGTCCGATGGAAGCCGCCGAGACGGCAGAGGCACAGAGAATAGCGACGAGTAAACCCCGGATGACATACGCAAAACGGCGCATCGTAACCCTCCAACGTTAAGGCCACTTCAATATACGTTCAAACGACCATGCTGCAACAATAATGGACGAACCGGGCGCCGGTGCTGTGCGACCCCAGCCGCTCCGCCCGCACCTTGACAAATCGCTCCCACGGCATAACTTGGAGCGATTGATCGATAAGTGTGGTAACACGAACGCAATAACCGATAGAGGAATGACCCTATGACCCCGGTTCATCCCGAGACCCTGACCGCCCTGAATGCCGGTATCCAGTCCGAGGTGGCGGCCTATGTTTTCTATATCGAGGCGGCCAAGAAGAGCGAGGCTGTCAAGTTCAAAGAGATTCTCCAGAAACTCGCCGGCGAGGAGAAGACGCACTTTCAGGTGCTGGAACGCCAGCACCACTCGCTGATTCGGTCCGAGAAGTGGATCTCCACCGCCGATATTCTCAAATCTCAGGGCCTGCCGGAGATCGGCGAAGAGATGAGTTCACAGCATCGCGAGCTGGTGGCCGAAGTCAAGAAGGCCGCCACCGCCCACGACATTCTCCAGATCGCCTATCGACTGGAAGAAGAGGCGTACGAGCTGTTTCACCGGGAAGCGGGCCGGGCCAAAACGCCCGAGGCCATGAAGATGTTCGAGGAACTGTCCAAGTTCGAACAGGGGCACATGTCGCTGATCGCGAATATGATGAAGGACTATCCGGCGTAAGCCCGCCGTATCGATTACGGGCAGAGTTCTCTTGTGGCTCTGCCCTTTTTTGTCCGACCCTAGGCGTGCGAATCCGGCACGGCCAGCGTCATCACATCCCCCACGACAATCGGCTCCACCGCATAAAACCCCTGGCCGTACTGGCAGCGGGCCTGCAGGCCGAAGGAGCGCGCCATGGCCGTCAGATTCTCGATATAGTCGGTGCGCGATTTCTCCGGATTCAGAAACTGCGACTGGTGCGCCGAGAGCGCGGCGATCCACTCATCGAAATGCGGCGTGATATCCACGACAAAATTCGGATAGACGCCGGGGGGCAGAAAGTAATGGAATACGCGCGTAACCAGATGCGGAGCGCCCGGAATGTCGGCCTTCTTGAGCGCCGCCAGATTAGTGGCATTGAGGGTGGTGACCCCGGCGGCGACATGGTCCGGATGTGACTGCCGCCGTCCGTGCCCCACATGCGGGTACGGTGCCAGGATAATACGCGGTCGGGTCCGCCGGATGATCGCGGCCAGTTCCAGCCGGTGCTCGTAGCTGTCCTCGACCTTCGTGTCTCCCCAGTCCAGGGTGGCCACGATCTCGGCGCCCAGGATGCCGGCGGCATCGGTCACTTCTTTGGCCCGAATCTCCTTGGTCCCGCCCGTCCCCATTTCCCCCTGCGTGAGAATGACAATGCCGCAGCGATAGCCACGTTTGTGCAGATCGATCAGCACGCCGCCGGTGCCGACCTCGACATCATCCGGATGGGCGCCTATGGAAAGCAGATCGAAGGGTCGGTCTGAGTTCATGTTCGTGTCACCCTTTCAATTCTCACGTACTCAAAAAAAACCCGGAGGAAAACTCCTCCGGGTTAGAACACGCGAAATCGCGCTTAGTTGTTGAAATTCTGCGAGTGGAAAATCAGCATTTCGCGAAGCCGATCGTAGACGTACTCCCCTTCGCGGGCCGGCCTGTCCGGTGTGCCGCGATAGGGACGAACCTCGGGGTCATACCCGCTGGTGTTCAGGAAGGTGATCCACGACTGCGTCTGCTGGTAAAAACCGTGAGCCGCCTCGGGCGTAGTCCCGATCCAGATCGCCACGTCGTTCAAGTTGGTCCCGGCGCCGCTGAGGTTCTCCAGGTTGTTGGCCAACCAGCGATCCCACACCGGCTGATACACATTGCCGGTGGCGTCGAACGGCAGCGCGAAGTCGAAGCCGTTGTTCTCGTTGAGGAAAATGTCCGCCGGTCCCGGTCCCACCAGGCGGCCGACGAGCGTGGTGGAATCGGCGACCTGATACCGGTTGTCGATGAAGTAGGTCAGCTTCTTCGGGACCGTCACGCCGTTGGCGTTCGTATCCACCGTGTCGACCGTCACTTCCAGCAGCGTGTCGAGCGGTGAAAAGGCGATCGACCCGCCCGTGAACATACGGGACAGCGGCTGCGACGACAGACTGTCGTATTCCTCGAAGAAGTCGGCCGGTGCGTTCCCCTGTTCGGCGATCACGGAGTCGAACAGGTCCATGAGACCACTCGAGCCGTTGGCGCCGTCGAAATCCAGCGGGCCATCGAGGACGGAAATCGCCGAGTAGACACCGGGGTGCTTAATAGCGGCGCGGAAGGCGCCATAAGCTCCCTGGCCAACGCCGCCGATCGCATGCTGGCTGGGATCGGACAGGATCTTGCTGCCGTACTGCGTCTCAACATATTCCATCAGGGCATCGCCGAGAAGACTATCGTAGAACCCGGCACCGTAGCTGTTGCCGTAGAAATAGCCGCCGAACACCGGATCGTTCGACAGGGTAAGAATAGCCATGGGCTGAATGTCGCCGGCGGCGATCATCTCTTCGACCAGGTCGAACAAGCCGTGATGGAGATAGTAGTACTGATCCCCCTCCTGAGGCGGGAGCAACACCAGAAGTGGCACTTTGCGGCTCTCACCACCATACGAGGGTGGCCAGGAGACTCTCGGCGTGTACATCGTCATCCCCAGCAACTGATCCTGGTTGCGGATCTGGAACCGCAACTGCGGGGAAAACACATGCTTGGCCGCGTCATCGACCCACCAGGCGGACGGCGCAGGAACTACCGGGGCGTTCGTGCCGCGATCGCTGCAGCCGAACAGGATTGCCGTCAGAGAGAGCCCCGCGAGAATCAGAATGATTACTTTGTTACGCATCGCTGGTCTCTCCTAGTAGCGATAATTGAAGGACAGAGTGGTTTCATAGTTATTCCCCTTGAACGAACCGGGGAAATTGTCATACAGGCCGTCGCCGTTCACGTCGGTGGCCGAACCGGTCACATCCAGTTTCGCCTGGTGGATCACGCTGGTCATCAGGCCGAGATCCCAGCGGTTGATATGAACCTGCGCCCCGGCGCTGAACCCCAGCTTGCTGCCCGTGTCCATGAACTGCGGGAGGAAGGTCTCTTCTTTGGTCGCGCCCTGATCCCAGGAGAATCCGCCGACCAGAGTCAGGTACTTGTTGTAGTCGAAAGCACCGCCGAGCGCCAGCTTGAGGGTATTCTTCCAGTCAACGGGGCTGGAGAGATTGGCCGTGAAGAAATCCCGAATGGAGGCGGAGTCCGCCGCACCGGTCAGGCCCGAGAAGTTACTGTACTCGAACTCAAAACCCTCGAAGCGGGACCAGAGCGTGTATTCGGCATCCACCGCCACGAGCAGGCGGTCGCTGGCCTTGTAGGAAAGGCCGACGCCGAACGCCGGCGGCAGTTTGAGCTTGGTCTCGAAATCGGCGGCCACGTTGACATTCTCGCCCGCGACAAACAGGTACCCCACGGAGCCGACCGGATACTTGTCGCTGAAGTTAACCAGCGTCAGCTCGTGCGGCATGATGAAGTTCAGGTAGCCGGAACCCTTGAGGGTGATGGTGAACGGCAGACTGGCGGTGAAGCCGATACGGACCTTCTCGCTCTTCTGCCACAAGAGACCGCCCTTGAGTCCCAGGCCCCAGCCGTTACCGTCGTTGTTGGACAACTCGGCGATATGGCCGCGGGGATTGTCGGAAAGCTCGCCGGGCATCGGATTTTGGCGGAGGTCGAGATTTTTGAAAACCAAATCGCCGCGCAAGAGCTGGATGCCGATACCGGCCGACAGTTTGTCGGGCGTGAGTTCACGCGCCGCGGTCAGCTGGAACGCCACGACATCGAGGTTGTTGACATACTGCTCGTCCAGGCTCTGGAAATACGCCGAGTCGTTGTAGGCGCGCACCGGGTGGTACAGGTTCCAGCGAATATTCTGGTCGAACGGCTGGTAGGCCGAGAGCCCCATCGAGGTCTCGCCCCACAGGGGAAGCCGGACGACAAATCCGGCCGACGGCAGCGACAGGACGGCGTGCGAGTTGTTGATCGTACGGTCGTTGTAGATGCCGTTTTCGGTATTGGTGGTATCGAACTGGAAGTTCGGCACCACTTCGTCGCGCAGGTGAAGGAAAGCGGCGTTGCCGCCCAGTTGATTGTCCGGAATGAGCGCGTATCCGGCCGGATTGTAATAGGCCGCCGTCCAATCATCCGCGATCGCGCGGAAGGCGCCTCCCATACCCCTGGCTCTCGTCCCCACTCCTGTGTTCTCGAAGCCGCTGGCCACCAGCGCTCCGCACAGAAGGGCGACCAGAAGGAAAACCGTCGCTGTGAATCGAATAATCCCCATCCTGTTCTCCCTAACTACCTATCTCTAACAAATGCTCTTCTCGTCTTCGGCGACCGCCTCGTGCGATCGCCCGGTCGGCAAGGGGGTTTCGCCGCCTCAACTGTGGCGTCCGGAAACGACCCTTCCTTCTCCTTCCAAAAAACAGACCGCAAAAGTACCATCGGCGTCCGGCCTTGTCAAGCGGCAATGGGTTCTTTTTCACCCGGTCGTCGGGCAATAAGCCGATGCCGAACCGCAAGTTATGCGTCAGAAGCATAGACGAATAAGCCGCCGTCCTGTGGAATCCAAACTGCAGAATCAAGGGCGACAAAAATTGAGAAAATTCAAGCCGGTTGGCTTCGAGCAAGTTGCGACGCACAAGCCGGTGCGTGCTCCGATCAGCAGCCACCGATCCGGAACCGGATTGGCGCCGACGGCGCCGGAAAGAAGCGCCCGACGAACTGAGCGATGGTTTCCCGTTTTGGTGCTGAATGGGATTACGCCGACCACTGGACGCCACCCCATAACGCTCTATCCAACAAGTGATTACCGCATCTATGGAGTCGGTTGGCACCGACCTTGCAAAGGAACGGAAAAGGAGTATCCCATCGGGGATGCCCACCAACGTGGTGACTTTGCTATAGGAAGGTGAAGATGCGCACATTGTTGATTGTGGTCATTCTGGTCATTGTACTGGTGTCACTCAACTGGTTTCTCGAAGCTCGTGCCGAGAACGTGAGTGGCTTGACCGGTCCCAGCCGAACGGCCACTACTACCGCAGACCTCCTGCGCCAGGCGCAGTTGCACGGTGCTGCCTCCGCCGGCCAGGGGTACCGGAGTCCCGTCATCTACGATTCGACTCCACCCCCCGTCGTGCCCGCGAAAGCGACGGACAGTGTCGGGTTGATTTCTCTCTCGCAGAAGATGCAGGAGTTCGATCAGCTCCGACCGTTCGGCCTTGAGCTGTTCGCCGGACCCGTCGAGTCCGCTCCGCCCGAAGAGGTCGCGACGACCTCCGACTACCTGCTCGGCCCCGGCGACAACATCATCCTCAGTCTCTGGGGGCGAGTCGAACAGGAATACAACCTGACCGTCGATCGCGAGGGCAAAGTGTTCATTCCGAAAGTGGGCGAGATCGTGGCCTGGGGTAAAACCCTTGACCAGTTTCAGAGGGTCGCACGGCAGCGCCTGACCTCGATCTATTCCGAGTTTGAACTGACGGCATCGCTGGGGAAGATTCGCACGATCCGCATCTACCTGACCGGCGAGATCAATCGTCCGGGAGCGTATACGGTCTCCTCGCTCACCTCGCTCTTCAATGCCCTGTATCTGGCCGGTGGTCCGAATGCCAACGGCAGCATGCGCGATATCCGCCTGATGCGTCAGGGGAAAGTAGCCACCTCGCTCGATCTCTACCGCTTCCTGTTGGAGGGGGATAACCACTCGGATGTCCGCCTTGAGTCCGGCGACGCGATCTTCGTTCCCGTGGCCGGTGCGCGGGTGGCGATCCGCGGGGAAATCCGCCGCCCCGCCATCTATGAACTGCACGGCAAGGAGACCGCGCTCGATCTTCTGACCCTGGCCGGCACGGCGACCCCCCAGGCGCATCTCGACCGCGTCATGCTCGAACGAATCGCCGGCCGCAAGGAATGGCAGGTCCTCGATTTGAATCTCAACGCCGCCCAGCCGGACCAGATGACCAATTTGTCGCTGGCCGATGGCGACCGCGTGACTGTCTTCAGCATTTTCGAAGCCAAGAAAAACATGGTGGCGATCGCCGGCAAAGTCAAACATCCCGGCTACTACGAACGCACCGACTCGACCCGCGTCTCCGACCTGCTCGCCCAGGGGCAGATGCAGGATTACGATGTCTTCTATGACCGGGCCGATCTGTTCCGGCGCTACAAGGACCATCGGATATCGGTTGTACCTATTAATCTCCGTCAGGTGTTGGCCGGTGATACCGCCCACGACCTGCTGCTGGCCGACTACGATTCGCTGCAAATCTACGCCATGGATCAGGTGCGACGTGACAAGTACGTCTTCATCGCCGGAGAAGTGCGGCGGCCGGGGCAGTATCCGCTGTATGACGGCATGACGGTCGCCGATCTCGTGTTCCTGGCCGGTTCCTTCACGCGCGGCGCCTCCCGGCTTCAGGGGGAAATCGCCCGGATCGACTCGCTCGGCGAGGTGGCCCTGGTGCCCGTGCATTTCGACGGCGCGGATTCCACCACCACGCTCCACGAGGATGATCGGCTGTATATCCGCCAGATTCCCGAATGGCAACTGCACCGGACGGTGCTGCTGGAAGGAGAGGTTCAGTTCGCCGGTGAGTACGTGATGGCCAGCCGCGACGAGACCCTGTATCGCCTGCTGCAACGGGCGGGCGGCTTCACGAGCAACGCTTTCCCGAAAGGGATCGTGTTCGAGCGTCGTTCGATCAACCGCAACCTGGAACGGCTCCAGATACCCAAACTGGTCCAGCGAAGTGTCCCTATCGTCGAGGATTCCTCCGGTAACATCACCACCCAGATGCTGGTCAATTACGACTCCCTTGCGGTCAACCGCATCATTATCAACATGGATCGCATCGCCCAAAGCCAGGGGAGGGATGGCGACATCACGCTCGAGCCGGGCGACCGCATCTACGTGCCGCCCGTTCCCTCGGGCATCTCGGTCATGGGAGAAGTGGGCGCGACCGGAACGATCAAGTATGCCGCAAAGCGGCGCGTCAAAGATTACATCGAGCGGGCGGGCAATTTCACGCCCCGCTCCGACAAGAAAATGGTGCGCCTGATCAAGGCGGATGGCCGGGTGCTCGCCGGCGGCGGAACCCTGGGCAAGACGGTAGAAGTGGGAGACATCATCGTGGTACCGGCCCAGATCAAAAAGGATCGCGATGTGCTGAAGATCGTCTCGACCGCCTTCGCGGCCACCACCAGCGTGCTCACCTCAATCCTGCTCATCGATAAACTATGAAATGCTCCTTTCGCATGTGAGTGTGAAAGACTCTCTTCGCAACTCACCACCTTCCTAAGAAGACCGCCGGAGGACGCCACGCGCGACCTTCGGCGGTCGATGTTTCAGTTCGGAACAGTTTATTCGCCCCACCGGGAAAGGAGTACCCGCACGAGTCGCGTGGGGGTTCCAAACGGTCAATCCGGCGCAGACACAACTCACACATGGACAAGCGGTTAGGCCGCGCTGTGCGAAAGTCGCACAGCCCGGCACACGGATTGATAATCGGTACCTCAGATTAATGTCCCGGAAGCGACCTGCCAGGATGGCATCACAGCGCAAAAAATTCGGTCGCACCGTGGGAGACAGCGTGCCGAGGGGCACACGGAAGGAAGGTTTAGATGACCACCATCGGAACGGTAACTGAGGACCAACTCAGCAGATTGACCGGCCAGCTCGCACAGAAGGCGATGGTCGCACCGGGCATGATTTTGCCCTTCGCCGATTTCGACACCCTGATGCCGGAACTGCTTCGGCTTTGCCACCACGCCAACGAACAGCTCGTATCCGTCGGACACATGACGGCCGATGTCGCCATCGCCGCAGATCGGGCCGGACTGAAATGCCACGAGATACTGGGCATCTCGCCGTTCACCAGCCATGCCGACGAGGTACCAAAACAACTTTCGTCGCCGCAGGCTATCCTGTACGTGGCGAATCCGAATCGTCTGGCCGGAGCCGGCTACTCGCTCAAGGATCTCGAAATGATGGCCAACCTGGTCGGCCAAGGAACCCTGATCGTCGACGAATACTATTTCGATTACTACGGCATCAGCGCCGTCCCGCTTTTGCACACCCACGACAACGTGGTGATCCTGCGGTCGTTCATGGCCTCGTTCGGCATCAGCTCGGCCGATGCCGGCTACGTGATCGCTCACTCGTCGACCATCCGCCGCCTGCGCGAAGGGTTCGATCCCGCCGGTTTCTCGGGCACCGTGTATCGCATGCTCTCCGCCGTGATGCAGAATGAGTCGGTGCTGACCCAGCGTCTGACCACGCTCCACAACGAAGCGCTCCGGTTGGCCGGCGAGCTCACCCGTCTGGGCATCCAGAACCGGCTCAGCCCGACCGACTTCCTTCTTCTGCGGGTGGCCGATGTCAAAGCGGCCGGCAACTTCCTGGCCTCCTGCAAGGTCCCGGTCGAAAATCTCGATGGCTATCCGCAGCTAGACCACTGCCTGAAATATCGCATCCAGTCGGAGCTCTCCAATAACCAGTTCCTCGGATCGTTCCGCCGCATGCCGGTGGAGCATTACCGCATGCGCGGGATCGACCGTCGCCCCATCGAACTGCGTCGCCCGGGCGAGACCGCCGAGGTGACCACGCCGGTACCGGAACCGGTGGTCGAGCGCCAGAAAGTACATGTCACGCGGCGTATGCCGGAGGGAGCAAAGAAATAACGTGCAGCCCGAAACGACACACGACGAAGTCCGGGCTGTCCCACGATCCACACGCCAATACCACCGGGCGCCTAAC
>AMWB02084623.1_pt1 | contig 45594 bp, 43 predicted proteins | sample 200311 | NCBI WGS metagenome assembly AMWB02 (sample SAMN02737377, study PRJNA173069) | bioreactor metagenome | biome: anode biofilm in microbial fuel cells | place: USA: California | collected 2010-12-16
GGGAGAATCCGGGATACCTCACGGATTCAGGTGTAATTGATCAACAATTACTTTTTCTTTTGCCTGCTTCGGCGATGCTCCAATTTTCGTGCAACCTTTTTCTTCAATTCATCCAGGAAAGCTTTTTCATCAGAACACCAGGAAGCATCATGTTGTAGATACACCCCGAAACAATCTGCAGGCAGATCTGGAGTACTGTTCCACCAGGCAAATGAAAAAACCAAATTTGCAAGATCAGCCAATCTCTTGTTTGCGGTGACTTTTCCCATAAATCGGCAATCATCAAGGTCTATAACATGAATGTCGGCCTCCCCTGAACGTTCAATCCAGAGAAAATTACTTATCTTGGCATCACCGTGATAAATGCCGGAATGGTGCATTCGGCCAAGGAGAGATGCCACGGCGGAAATAATAATATCCCGTTTTTCAGGCTCTTGAAAATCTTCCCTAAGCTGGTCCTTATCCTTGTCGGGTTTGACATACTCGTAAAGACACGTTGTCCCTTTATATGAAAACCTTTTCCCTATGTCGACGGCGGCCAACAATACAGGGGTTGATATGTGGTGCTGTTCCATAATTTTCACTCTGTCTCTAATATTAAGAGCAAGTGAAGGCAGTATGAAGCGTCTGATGCGAAAAAGAAAATTTTTTACAAAATAATGTTTTACAATGTAAGGCTTGCCCGAAAAACTAATTAATGATACTCTGGACCGTTTTTCACGTTTAAAATCTTGTACACTCTTTTCAAAAAGTACCTGTGGGTTAAGGGTTATGATGTCTCGGAGTTTTTCATCAATTTCGGAATTGATGTAGCCGCTCATATTTTTGCAGACTATCTGCTCTTTTTCATCAATCATTTTTTATGACGGAAATTTTCCAAGTATCTTTTGAGCCAAATCGGCAATTTTTTGGGCGCGACTCTGCCAAGAATACTCACGAGATCGTTTCCATCCATTTTCAGCAAGTTTATTTCTCAATGAATCGTCTTCAAAAAGTTTACGCACACCGGCGGCAAGAGAAAAGGGATTGTCCGGCTGGACAAAAACCGCCTCATTTTCTGAAACAATTTCTCTCATACTTGGCAGATCCGAAACAACCACCGCAACACCTGCAGAAATCGCCTCAATGAGTTTTAAAGGACTGGTAAAAAGGGCGCTTATGCGATCCCTAGCAGAATTTGGAATGACGGCAACCTTCGTTTTTCTCATAAAAGAAAAAACTTCAGAGGCCTGGAGATATCCCCGGCTTATCAGCCGTCCCTGCTCGATAAGCTGAACAACCTTTTTCTGCCTAGAAAATTTTTCATCCAGCTCGCCGACAATCTCCAAAACATATTTCTCAGGTAAAAGCTCCACAGCATCAATAAGGACATCCACACCCTTCCATCCGTAACGGGTCGTCCCTACATAGACAAATGTGTTGACGTTTTCCGGTTTTATCTGTTTTTCGGCGAATAACTCTATTCTTTTTGCACTACTTGGAATAATTTCCTGATTCTCCGTTATTATATAGTGTTCCGCCATAACACGCCGCAACCCCTGAGAAATAAAAACAACGCCAGAGGCATTCGCCATCACCTTTTTTTCGAGCAGGTTATCACGAGTGGAAGCATTTTTCTTTTCGGAAAAAATCTCATGGGATTCATAAATAAGTGGGGCAGAATGATTAAGAAGAAAGTCAGCAGTCTGAAGATGCCTGGAAAAGAGAATATCCGGCTGATCTTTTTTTAAAGAAACACCCAAAAAATAATTATAGAATTTATGACTTGTGATAGGACCTAATGATTTTCGGATAAAAGATATTTTTAAATTAGAGGGTTTTTCCAAGCCATAATAACTAAAAATCTCCCCCCCGGCATATACGCCTTGAGGCACATAAAGAATCAGTTCCTCGAGTTCTCCCGCAAGAGCAAAACAGGTGTTAACAACCTGAATTGACCGAGCAGTTTTAGAGGGCAATGCCTCCGGATAGCAGTAGGCTAACCTCATTGCTAATAATCTTCTCCAGGAATACAGTCTCTAGGTGAACATGGATGGGAACGGCAAAAATCAAGAATTCCCTCAATCTTGCCATGTATTTTCTGAAACATTTCCTTTGTCGGATTTTTTCTATTGAATCCGGGACAGGGAATCTCGAAATGGTTTTTCAAAAATGCCACAAAATCATCAACTGAATTCCGGTCGCAACCATCTGAAATTGCTTTATTTATCAAAGAAGGAAACAAATTGATATCTTCGCATCTATATACAAGTTTCGGCAAGGTATAAAACAGAGGGCCAAAGGTGATCACCGGTTTATAGTGCTGCAAAGCTTCAAAACCCGCCAAAGAATTAAAAGTAACAACCAGCTTGGTTTTTTCAAGTAATTTAGCCATCGGATATTTATACAAAAAAAGAACATCAGGATGCTGTTGTTTATATTTGTCACTGATAATTCCGGGACGCGCAGGATGTTCCTTGACAACCATTCTTATTTTGTTTTTCTTCCCGCTGTTTAATTTCTGCAAAGCGTCTTCAACCAGAGTAGCCAAACACTCCATATTGGTAATACCAAGAGGATTCGGCACTTCCCCACAGATTTCATTACCCTGCAATGGCACCAAGACGAACTCCTCTGGTAAAGTGAGTGATGTTTGGTCGGGCAAATGCTTACCGCTTGACTTGAGAGACTGGTGGCGCAAATCGTTTAACAAAGAGCGGGTGGGTCGAAGGTCTGGGTGCTGTGATACCCAGAAGGGATTGCGCTGATATCTCGTCTTCTGCAACAGAGAAGCCAAACGGCTCGGTTTTTTTATCTCCACAGGGTCATACTGCATATCCGGAACTTCAATGCTCGGCACAATTGTTCTTTTGGTCGCATTGTCCCATCGTTTTTGCCATATGGCTGGTTCAAAAACGCGTAAAGGTTCCCATAATACCCCACATGACTCACCTCTGAAAAAACCACCGCCCAAGTAGCATACCGGCAGATTGTTATCATTGGCGACAGCGGTAATACAGGCAGAATCGAGGAAATTCTTGGCCTGCGTGATGATCAAATCCACATTGTTTTTTATGAGATAATCGTCCAGAAATTCTAAATATGTCGCACAAAGATGATGAAAAGCCTGTTTTATCTTCCGGTCTTTCGCAAGAGTATAAAAATGTGTTCTCGCCAATGCACTTTCTATTCGCAATGATGATTTGTTCTCACCCTGAACAGGATTGACCTTGTATAAATGAACACTATCTTCATACTGGCTATCCAGAAAAAGTCCGATCATGGGATCGGACGTCATAAATGTAACATTATGAAATTTTCTGAGATAGTTTCCGAATAAAAAATCAAATTTCATTTTGTGGACAAGATACAAAATATTCGCCATACACATTTCCTCTCATACCAGAAAAATACCATTTAATGATTTCACATCGGATGTATCATTTGCAGATAACTCTCTAGTTTATCAACAGTGTGTTGCCATGTGAGCCTATTCAATATCCGTTCCCTGCCCTGCTGGCCAATTGTTTGTTGTATTTTTTGATCGCTTAAGATTACTCGTATTCCATCGGCAAGTTGGTCACTGTTGCCAGGAGCGCATAAAATCCCGGCATCGCCGATCACCTCAGGTATTCCTCCAGAATCCGAACCGATAACAGGAACCCCGCAACTCATTGCCTCAGCGATTGAAATCCCAAAAGTCTCCAAATGCAGACTTGGAAATACGGCAACGTTAGCAAAGGAATAATACTGCGGTAATAAGTGATGCGGGACATTGCCGAGAAATTTCACCCTGTCAGCAAGTTGAAATCGACGCACGCATTCATCCAACTCAGTACGATAGTTTCCCTCGCCGGCAATCAGGTAAAAAAAATCAGGGAACTCAGTTTTTAGCTTAGCAACAGCTTCAATAACATGATGAAACCCTTTAAATCTCTTCAACCGGGCGGCACTGAAAATCACCCGTGCATCAGCGGAAGGAAGAAGCTCCGCTTTTAGTGACCTATTAACGGTCAAAGGACGGAAGGTTTCTGTGTCAACTCCATTATAAAGAACCTTCGGCCGTATCCCGCAGTAATCTTCTATCTGCCCGGCATTAAAACTGCTGCAGGCCGTAAAAAAATCAAGCCTTTTTACCAACCAGCCATATCCAGGGAAAAACTCTGTTCCACCGCTGCAGAAAACAACCTTACTCTTTGATTGTTTCGCGACCCGCAATATCCATGGAATGTCATATGGTTTGTGAATGATTATGACATCATATTTACGTTTACGTAAATCTTCTGAACAATTTCTGGCCATTGACCATCTTTCAGCCATTTTTTGAAAGCGCATCCCAAAACCAGGGAACTGGTCACGTGATCGATATGGATAGGTAAAGACGGCGAGAGGATACTTAGCAGGTAATGTTGAATTCCCTCCATAAATATGAACTTCATGTCCCCGACGATCCAATTCCCGACCAACTTCCCAGTTGAAAGTTTCAATCCCTCCAGTAAGCACCGTGGTCGTTAAATTATAAAGCGCTACTTTCATGTATCAATACTCTGCAGGACTGCATCGAGCACTTCATCAACAGGAAGAAGAGACATGCAGGAAGGGTTAACGGAGCATTTCTTCGTGACACAATCATTACCACATGGTCGAGGCCGGCTTATAACGTGGTGAATTTCATTATCTTGAATTGGCCCTATCCCAACGTGACTGGTAGGAACAAAAAGAGATACTGTTGGTATTTTTAACGCAATTGCGATATGCATGGTCCCCGTATCATTAGTCACAAGAGTTTTCAGAAAAGATACAATTAGAGACAGATCCCCAATTGGGATGAGGCCGCAAAGAGATGTTACCCGGTCATTGCGATTGATGCCCTTTGTAATTTTGTCAGCCAGTTTCTTTTCATTAGGGGAACCCAAAATAACAATTGAAACTTTGTGATTTCGCTGGATAAGTTCTTGGCCAAGCATGATAAAATTCTCAACCGGCCACATCTTAAATTGCTTACTGGCACCAGGTTGGAAACCGACAAGAGTCATTTTGTCCGGATCAGGAAATCCCGATTTCATATACACTTGCAACTTATTCCGCTGATCATGAGTCGACAGGGGCAAAATAAGCCGGGTTGACCAAACCGGATGATGGGGACGGATTGCTTCAAGAACAGCCAGACGATGAAATATTACATGCTTTCCGACAGGAGGGTCTACTACATGACTAAAAAAACGACTGGTTAATTGATCAGGCGAATATCCAACCAAAAGAGGAATTTTCGCAAGCACTGTCATATAGACAGGAAACGGATCAGAGACTTGGAGCGCAAGGACTAGCTGAAATTGATCTTGCTTAATTGAATGAACAATTTTAAAAAAATTAATTATACCCTTTTGAAAGGGAATAAATCCGTCAACATGGGGGTTATCAGAAAAAAGAGGGATAAACTTTTTTTGAACCAACACCTTGATGATTGCGTCAGGAAATTCCTGCCGCAATGCGCAAAATACCGGAGTGGAAAGGAGAGTATCCCCTATTGCCGTTGTGCAAAGTATTAATATTTTATTATAATTTATGGAATTCTGTTTTTTAAATGCAGGCAGAGGTCGATTATATTTTTTTTGAATTTTTTTTGCTAAATTGTAGAAAAAACGGGAAATTACTGTCATGTTACGAATCGCTCATACTTCTGCCGGCAAATCTCCCATCGACAGAATCTTTTTTTGCTGGAAGCAGTTAAAAAATAGATGACGAAGTTTAATCAGAAAATGTTTTTTGTTTTCTCACATCTAAATACAATCCAACTGCCATTGCCATCACCATCCAGTAGGCCAGCGCTATCCCTGAATCATAGACATCATCAAACAACATTCTTGCCCAAAAACCGCACATAAGACAAAGAGTGCCGGCAAATACAAATCGTTCAAACTGAGAGGTAGATAGTCTCATTCCTTTAAAAAAAACACTGAATTGCACAAACAGCAGAAACAGTAAAGCAACAAGCCCCTGCACTCCGGTCTGAAGAGTAAAATTGAAAAATGTGTTGTGGCCATGGGTTAGAGAATTAGGGCGCGAGTTCACTGTTTCCTTGTCCACTTTCTTCAGATTGGATCGGCCATATCCATAACCGACAAAAGGATGCTGCTTGAAGGACTGCCAGAAATGCTCATAGAGCAGAAACCGTACCTGAATTGCATCTTTCTGATCAAATTTATCCAAATGTTTCGAAAGAATCGGCTCCCAATTTCTACCCATAAATTTTGATTTTATCGGAGTTACCATAACAAAAAACACCAAGGCTATCATAACGGGTAACATTATATAAAATATCCGTTTAGGCGAGAACTGCCGATAAAACATTAAAGGCACCAAAAGAACTACAGCCATCGCAACTATCCCGGCCCGCTGGTAGGATAAATATAACATATAAATATTACATATCAGGAGAATAGAGGTAAGCAGAACATATTTTTTCCCGGAAACAAAATACAATGACGCATAATAAAGGCTGGAAAATATCAAAAAATAGCTGCTGACTTCTGTTAACCCTTTGCTGAAAAGTTTTTTAGTGGCAAGAGAGCGAACAAACTTCAACTGGATAAAATCATTGTCGTAAAACTGATAGAAAAAAAGAAACAACGCCAGCAGGTTCCCTAGAAAAAAGATTGCCAAAACCAGATAAAGCCTTTCCCTCTCAGCACAAAAACCTGCCAAGGCATAAAAAAGAAAAATATAGGTTAGGAACTCACCTCTTATTTCATTTAAAGTATATGAAAGATCAAAACATGAAAAAATGGAAAAAAGAATAACTGTAAATAGCAAAAAAATGGGAGGGTGAAGAGGATTCAGTCGAAACTTCCAGTCATTTTTTATATATTTTAAAACAAAACAACCAATCAAGACAAAAATTACGCCCGCACCTTCAAAGGTATTGGTATGGTTCGTCGGGATGGCGTAAACAAGAAGAGTCAACCCCAGGTAAACCAATGACTCCGCCACAATAATGGAAAGTGGTTTTCCTTTCTGCCTGGAAAATAATTGCGGTAACATCACATTATTTCAAAATGCCAAGATTCAGTATTATCATTTTTTTTAAACTTCCCTTGCATGTTTTTTTATCAGAAAAATCGCCAAATTTATGCAGCAAAAATATGAAAATTGGGAATTTCGATCGACGTTGCCGGATCGATAATTTTCCCTTTCTTAATAGGTGCGTTGTCGAAATCTTCAACCATATAAATAGTTTTGCCGAGATCGGACAATTGGCGGAAAATATCCCTTGGGGATTTTCCTCTGGACTGAAGATATGGAGTATGAATTTCCACAAAAAGTTTTACATCTTTTTTTTGCAGAGTTTTTCTCCCTCCATGAATCACCAAGTCTTCAGCTCCTTCAACATCAATTTTTATAGTGGTTGGGGAAATCTGAAATGCTTCAACAAATCTGTCAAGAGTGATACAAGGAACCTGAATTTTCATGTGTTCAGCACCATCTGCTACCGGGTTAGTGGCAAAAATTGACGAACCGGAATTACCGAAAATTCTATTGGTATACAGATCCAAAAAACCGATTGAATCCGAAAGGGCAGTTCTTTCCAAAAAAACATTATGAACATCATTGAGAATCAGATTGATGGAACACTGACGGAATGCAACAGAATCGGGCTCAAAACCGAAAACCATCCCCTGTGGAACTATATATTTTCCAAGTAAAGTTGAATAGTTACCTATCCATGTCCCAACTTCCAATACAGTTTCATCAGGCTTAATACGGTCAAAACAGAGTTGGATTAGATCTCTCTCCCACCTGTTTCTTCTGATCCGGGAACACAGGCGGATTAATTGCCGGACATCATCTGTATAATAAGTATCAAAATGGAGGGTAAATTTTGGATTACTTGCCGTAATTATCTTTTTATTTCGATAAAAGGAATTTTTTATTCCCTCGCGAAAAGCATAAAATGTTTTCTTAAGTGACATATACATGGATTCCTGAGATAGACATATTGAGTCTTGGTGATCGCTTACACCTGACATACATTCTCCCCCTACTTCATTCAGACGCTTTCCATCTCCTGAACATTCATCGTGTGGTAGAGTTGTTTGTAGGCGGGAGAATTCTCCATCAGGTGATTATGGCTGCCGGAAGCAACTATTTTTCCATGATCCATCACCAGGATTCTGTCAGCATTGCGAATGGTGGAAAGACGATGGGCAACAACAATCGTCGTTCTGCCTTTCATTAATTTTTCCAGCGAATTTTGAACCAACTGTTCATTAACCCTGTCCAGCGCCGATGTTGCCTCATCGAGAATGAGAATCGGTGAATTCTTGCATATTGCCCGGGCTATAGCGATGCGTTGCCGCTGGCCACCGGAAAGATTTAAACCTCTTTCACCAAGTACGGTTTCGAAACCATCAGGAAGCTCCATGATGACATCATAAATATTGGCGAGCTTCGAGGCCTTTTCAATATCAGCATCGGTAACATCAGGTTTTCCGAACGCCATATTTTCCCGGATTGATCCGTTAAAGAGAATAACATCTTGACTCACCAACCCGATAAGCCCGCGTAAATCGGCAAGATCAATCGTCCGTATATCATGACCATCAAAAAACACTGTGCCTTCAGATGGGTCAAAATACCGAGGAATTAAATCAATCAATGTACTTTTCCCGGCGCCGCTTGCCCCGACAATGGCCAATATTTCACCCTTGTGTATCTTGAGATCGATATTCTGCAAGGCGTATTCATCATTGCCATTATGACGATGGGAGACATTCTCGAAACATATCTCCTTTTGAAAGGAGTCGACACGAACCGTTCCACTCTTTTCCTCTGGAAGCTGTTCCAACCACTCCAAACGATCAATAGCCGCCACTGTCTCCTGAAGAATGGTATAAGAATCCCCGATTTTTTTCATGGGGGAAAGCACCATGATGATCGCACCCAGAGAAGAAAAAAGATCTCCACTTGTGATCACCCCTTTCACAACAAGCAGACCACCATACCATACCACCAAACCTACACCTACGCCGCTGGCCACGTCACTGAGGAATTTGATCATTTCCTTGAGACGGATGATTTTATATTCCTGTCCGTAATGTTTCAAACACTCATTCATGAAACGGCTGACAAAACTTTCTTCATTGATAAAAATTTTCACCACCCGCAACCCGGTTACACTTTCACCGACTTGATGAGTGATGGTGGAGAGAGTCTGCTGGGCTTTGCCCTTCTGCCTCTTCACCTTAGTGCCGAAACGGTGCGTCAAGCGGATCATTCCCGGCAAAACAACGAGTGCCAACAGGGCAACATCCCATTTCCGGTAAAAAGCAACTACGAGCATGACAATAACGGTCGGTCCTTCCTTGAAAAAGGTAAGGAGGGTGTCCGAAACCAAAGACTGTAACATGCTGATATCATAAATCACTCTGGAAATGATTCTACCCGAAGTCTCGGAACCGAAAACAGAGAGTGGCAACCTGAGCAGGTGGCTGTATGTTCTAATCCTTAAATCCCTAACCATCTTCAGCGAGGCAGAACGCATCATGAGTGAATAGACCATCTGACTCCCGCCCCTGAGGGAATAAAGAAAGATGATGGCCAGGGGGAGCCAGGTAAGCACGGCATATTTTTTCTCAACAAAGATCGAGTCAATAACCGGTTTTACCATCCAGGCGATGCCGCCGCTGGCGCCTGATGAGATCAGACTGAAGACAACCGCCAGCAGCACCGATCCGGCATAAGGGCTGACAAAACGCCAGACCTTTCTTTGAAACAGCTGTGTAAGAGATGATTTATTCATAATAAAATATCAGAAAACCCAGAAAGTAAGAGAAACAAACACGGGATAGTAAATGAGATGCCTTTTAATTGCAAGAAGGAGTTTACCGGGATGAGCAAAGAAGAGCGCTGTCACCCAACTTTTTTTCTTGCCCTGCGTCTGTCCGCATGGCGTGCTATGCGCTCCGTTTTGGAGCGAATCCAGCGCCAGGTCAGCCGCTCAAGCAGGTTAAGAGACTGCCCCTCTTTGGCAAGATAAACCTGAAAAAGCAAAAAACGCTCGCTGTCGGAGAAGATGGCATTTTCCCTGCTGCTGTAATTGAACTCGGCCAGGGCCTTGACCGGCCAGCGGAAGCGGCCCAGGGTGTTTCTGTCGATTCTCTGCAGATCAAAAAGAGCTATGTCCGGCGCGCCGCTGTCAATATTAGCCAGCAGGACATGGGTGGCGTTGAAATCAAGATGGTTGTAGCCGCTGGCATGCATTTTTCCGGCGTACCCTGCCACACCCCGCAGAATATTCTTTCGCAACAGTGTGTGCTGCAGGCCGGCCAGCCGGTCCGGCTGATTGCGGATCAGCTCTTCCAGCTGCACATAGGGAGAAAAATCCTCGGTCAGAAAAAAAGAGTCCACGGTGCCGTTCTCATACACCCTCTCCCCCATGGCCACAGGCACTGCCGTGGCCAGGCCATGCCTGCGGAAATCATAAAAATAGACAAACTCCTTGCCGCCCTCCGATTGCCAGACAAGGGAGGAGGATGGCCGGAGTCCTTTTTTCTGTTGTTGTTCCCGGTCATGCCTTTTCAAAAAAAAGACCGTGCCTGCGATTTCACAGCGGTAGACTGAGCGCTCCTTAATTTTTTTAATGAGCGTGCCAAGGTGCAGATCATAAAAGTCTTCAAAGGTGCGCAAACCGGCGCTTTGCAGCTGCTGCTGATACAGGACGTTGATGACAAGCCGCCAGGACGAGCCGGGATCATGGCCCAGGTATTCGACAATGTCAACAGGGGCGGCCAGATCTTGCATCAACGCACCCCACCTTTTCTACGTGCCGCCGTCTCTTCGATGATTCTCACCGCCGCCTGGGGTCGGCTGTACAGATCCTCCCGGTCCGCGTAGGCATAAGCGTTTTCTCCCCAAATTTTCAACTCAGCAGGGCTGAGCATAGCGCCAAGAACCCTGTTCATCTCCTGCTGCGTGAATGGTTCCGGAACCAGACAGCCGGCATTCGCCCTGGTGACATGAAAGGAGTAGCCGCAGATTTCCGTAGCCAGAACCGGCAGCCCGGCCACCATGGCTTCTAGAATGGCATTTCCGGTATTTTCCGTCACCGCCGGGTGCATCAACAGATCAGCCCCGGCCAAAAAACGGGGGACGTCGGGCCGCGCCCCAAGAAAATGCACCCGGTCCCTGACGCCGGCCCGGGCTGCCAGACGTTCCATTTTCTTGGCGTCCCCCTTGCCGATGACAAAGAGGCGGGTTTGCGCCCGCACTTCCCGCGGCAGGGCAGCCAGGGCAACAATGGCCCGGGCCACCCCCTTACGGACAAAATCCGAACCGATCATAACCAGCATGAACTGCCCGTCCCCCACCCCGCACTCTTCTCTGGTCTGCCTGCGGATTTCGGGACGCAGCTCGGCCCGAATCCGCTCCCGGTCAATGCCGGGTGGCAGATAGTGAAAGCGCTCTTTCGGGGTGTTGTAGACACTTATATAATTGTTCTTTTCCGCTTCAGAGAGATACATGATGCAGGCTGCTGATTTCTTAGCAAAAACCGCCTTCTCAAAGCCGGCATAGGTGCGATACCTAGCCGTGAGTCGCGCCCAAAAGCCGCGCCGCCGGACAATATCAAGCACGTAGCAGACATCCGCCGCGTAATAGAGATCCAGTCCGGGCAAGCGGTTAAAACCCACTATCAGGTCAAAGCCGGCGGTATAATGATGTTTGCTGAGTTGCCACGCAAAAGCTTGAGAGCGACCGTGATTTGTCAGGCCACGAACTTTCACGAGAACTACTGCAAGGCCTTCCGGTTTTTCTCCCTGCCAGGACATGGTGAAGACGGTGACGGTATGCCCTCTATCAAGGCAGGCCCGGGCGATACGCAAAAAATTTTTTTCCAACCCGCCATATGGATAATAATTATTGATAAGGAAGGCCAGTTTCATATTCACTGAGAGTAATTTGTTGTTTGTTTTCCGTAAAAAAGATCGATACAGCGTTGCAAAAAAAGGAAATCATAGGGGTTGAAAAAATGGAAGAGTTCAGGTACTTGATGATGGAAATAAGAATGACCTCATACGAAAAAATAAAATACCAATCTCCCGTTGTTGAATTTTCCGCGGTGAAACGGGCATATGCCCCCCAATCCCCTGAAATTGTTATTCCTGCTCATTGCAAATACGGTTTTTTCGGTCATCTTGAATACGGTATACTATGTAAATTCTTTCTTTCCGGCGCCGGCTGGCGATCAGCTAACGAAAAACTATTTATGCTATCAAAATACCCTATACCCGTCAAGTATGAAAAAAGAATATTGTATACTTGGGATTTTATTTTAACTCATCCTTGCCAATACCCTCTAATTTATGAAAAAAGATGAATAATCAGATTACTACAGAAAATATCCTGGTGACGGGCGGCGCCGGTTTCATCGGCGCCAACTTCATCCACTTCATTCTCAAAAATCGGCCTGATCTGCGGGTAATTAATCTCGATGCCCTGACCTATGCCGGAAACCTGACCAGTCTCGCCGGCCTGCCGGTGGAACACCGCAATCGCCATACCTTTATCCACGGCGATATCCGTGATGCAGATCTGCTTGCCGGACTCTTCAACAAATATCCATTAAAGGGTGTTATTCATTTTGCGGCGGAATCACACGTTGACCGTTCAATTCAGGGGCCGAAAGTCTTTGTTGACACCAACGTCGGAGGCACCTGCGCCCTGTTGCAGGCAAGCCTTAATTCCTGGGACAGACGTGGCAGACCTGCGGATTTTCGTTTCCATCATGTTTCCACCGATGAGGTATACGGCAGCCTGGGTCCGGTTGGCGCTTTCACCGAAAAGAGCCCCTATGACCCCTCCAGCCCGTATTCCGCATCCAAGGCCGCTTCGGATCATTTTGTCCGGGCTTACGGGAAAACATATGGCCTGCCTTTTGTCATCACCAACTGCTCCAATAATTTCGGTCCCTTTCAGTTTCCTGAAAAACTTATTCCGCTCATACTATGCAATATTCTGACGGGAAAACCGTTGCCGGTATACGGTGACGGCAGCAATGTCCGGGACTGGCTTTATGTACTTGACCACTGCGCAGCCCTGCTCCGTGTCTTTGAGGACGGAACAGCGGGACAATCTTACAATATCGGCGGCGGGGCTGAACGCTCAAATCTTGACATCGTCCGCCTGCTGTGTAGAATCATGGACGACAAGCTGGGAAGATCCGCGGGCGTCTCAGAGTCGCTTATCACCTTTGTCAAAGACCGCCCGGGCCATGACTTCCGCTATGCCATTGACGCAACAAAAATAAGCAAAGAACTGGGCTGGATGCCGATATCCACCTTTGAAGAGGCCGTGAACGAAACCGTTGACTGGTATCTGGCCAATATGGCATGGGTCGACTCCGTCCGCTCCGGGGCATATCGCCAATGGCTGGAACTCAACTACGAAAAGAGGTAAAATGAAAGGAATTATTCTTGCCGGCGGGTCAGGCACCCGCCTGTATCCCATCACCCAGGTAGTCAGCAAACAGCTCCTGCCTGTCTATGACAAACCGATGATCTATTACCCCCTTTCCGTTCTCATGCTGGCCGGAATCAGGGATATTCTCATTATTTCAACACCCATGGATCTTCCCCGCTTTCAGGAACTTCTCGGCGACGGTTCACAGTGGGGTCTCACCTTTTCTTATGTTGAGCAGCCGAAACCAGAGGGCCTGGCCCAGGCATTCATCCTGGGGCGGGACTTTATCGACAACGAGAACGTCTGCATGATCCTCGGCGACAATCTCTTTTACGGGCATGGATTGCCTGAGAAACTTCACAGGGCGTCGGCCCGGACCCAAGGGGCAACGATCTTCGGCTATCAGGTGAGTGATCCGCAGCGCTATGGGGTTATCACCTTCGGCAAGGAAGGGCGGGTTATTGATATTGAGGAGAAACCTGTTGTGCCGAAATCAAATTACGCAGTCACCGGACTTTACTTCTATGACAATCGGGTAGCGGATATCGCGGCGCAAATCAAACCATCACAACGGGGCGAACTGGAAATTACCGACATCAACCGCGCCTATCTGGAAATGGGGGTGCTTCATGTTGAAAAATTAGGCCGCGGCATCGCCTGGCTTGATACCGGCACCCATGATTCCCTGCTTCAGTCTTCAAGATTTATTGAGGTTATTGAAAAAAGACAGGGGCTCAAGATAGCCTGTATCGAAGAAATCGCCTATCTCATGAAATATATTGACAATACGCAACTTGAAAAACTGGCGCTCCCCTTGATGAAAAATAATTATGGCCAGTACCTGATGAAACTCATTCAAGAGGAAATCCTTTATGCACGTGATTGAAACGGAACTTTCCGGCGTGGTAATACTTGAACCCCGTGTGTTTGAGGATAACCGCGGTTTTTTCATGGAAACCTATCACAAGGAGAAATATGAGAAAGCAGGCATCACGGTTGCATTCGTGCAGGACAATTTCTCCTTTTCCAGAAAAAACAGCCTGCGCGGTCTGCACTACCAGCACCCCCATGGCCAGGCAAAACTCGTCCATGTTGCCCAGGGAGCGGTGTTTGACGTGGCGGTTGATATCAGGATCGGCTCGCCAACCTTCGGCAAATGGATAGGGGTCGAACTCTCTGCCGCAAACAAAAGACAGATCTTCATCCCGCCTGGGTTTGCCCATGGCTTTGTCGTGTTGAGCGATACCGCCTCTTTTGTCTATAAATGCAGTGATTTTTATTTTCCCGACTGTGAGGGAGGCATCATCTTTTCCGATCCCCAACTTGCCATCAGCTGGCCGGGCGACAATTTCCTGCTCTCGTCCAAGGATCAGCAATTCCCCGTTCTGCAGGATATTTTCCCCGGAAATCTGCCCCGCTATCCCGGATGAACCCATGAAAATTCTTGTAACCGGCATAAACGGCCAAGTCGGCTGGGAACTGCTGCGGAAAGGCCCCCTCCATGGTTGCCGGATCATCGGCTTTGACCGGAACGCTCTTGACATTACCGACAGGCAGGCCGTTTTCCGGGAGATTGGGGGAAATTCTCCTGATCTGGTGATCAATTGCGGCGCCTATACGGCGGTTGACAAGGCGGAAGAGGAAGAGGAAATGGCCTGGTCGGTAAACAGGGATGGGCCGGCATGGCTCGCTGCCTCCTGCGCCTTGGAGCACATACCGCTTATTCATCTCTCCACTGATTATGTTTTTAACGGCCGGGCAAGCAGGCCCTATGCGGAAACATCACCCACTGCTCCCCTCGGCATATACGGCAGGAGCAAGGCAGCCGGGGAAGAGGAGGTGCGGGCACGGCTGGCGAGCCATCTCATTATCCGCACCTCCTGGGTTTACGGCATCCATGGCCGCAACTTTGTCAAAACCATATTGCGCCTGGGGCAGGAAAAAGATGAACTAAGAGTGGTCGATGATCAACTGGGGTGTCCCACCTTTGCCGGCGATCTCGCTCTGGCCCTGCTGAACATGGCAAAAAAAATCCGCGCAGGACAAACGAACTGCTGGGGAACCTATCACTGTTGCGGGGCAACCGCGGTGACCTGGCATGAATTCGCCACCCTCATCTTAGATCTTGCAAGAAAAATTCATCCCGTTAAAGTAAGAGAAATTATACCGATCACCAGTGAAGAGTTCCCGACAGCCGCACCCCGGCCGAAATACTCAGTTCTGGATTGCCGGAAAGTGCACAGTGTCTTCGGAGTTCAGCTGCCGGATCTGTCCAGCAGTCTTGCAACATTTTTTTCAGATCAGGAAAAATGATTCGGCAAGGGGCCTCACGCATCCACATTTTTTTTAAGGGGTAACCAATGATCAAAAAAGAACTGCTCGATATCCTGGCCTGCCCGAAATGCAAGGGCCCGGTTGAACTCAACAAAACGGAAAACGGTTTGATCTGTCGCACCTGCAGGCTTGTCTATGAAATAAAGGACGACATCCCCATCATGCTGATCGATGAGGCAAAACCCCTTGAAGAGGATTAAACCGAATCATGTCGCTGCCGCATCTCAAATCGCGTTGCTTTGTCAATGCCCCCTTCGCCTATCTCAAGGCAAACCTTGATCGGTTTCTTTCCGAGGGATTGCAACCGGAAATCGGACTTGAAGGCGACGTTTTATACAACGGGAACAAGGAAGATTTTATCCAGGTTGCACGGCAGCTTGCCGCCCACAACCTTGGATGCACCCTGCACGCGCCTTTTTTTGAACTGTCCGTCGGTGCTCTCGACCCGTATATCCGCAAAGTCAGCCGCGACAAGATCCGCAGGACATTTGACCTGATCCCGGTATTTCAACCCCGATCCATTGTCTGCCATCTCGGCTTTGAAAAAAACAAGCACGGGTACAAGGAAAAAGAGTGGTTCCGCTATTCCCTTGAGGGGTGGCGCGAACTTCTCGCCCTGGCAACGGAACATGACACGCCGCTCATGCTGGAAAACACCTATGAAACAAATCCGGCTCAGCACAAGAAAATGCTCCAGGCCCTTGATTCACCGCGAGCCCGTTTCTGCCTCGACGTCGGGCATGTGCTTGCCTTTGCCGAAAACCGCTGGCAGGACTGGTTGCCGGAACTTGAGCCGTGGCTCGGCCAACTCCATCTCCATGACAACCATGGAGATCATGACGCGCATCTGGCCATCGGGCAAGGCATATTTGACTTCAACGGATTATTCACCTATCTCAACCAACGAGGACTTTCTCCCATTCTCACCATGGAACCGCACCATGAAAACGGGGTTGAAGAAAGTTTTGCGGCATTGGAGAGATTGGTCTGACTTGTCTCATCAGTCTGACCAATCAGACCACTCAGACCACTCAGACCACTCAGACCAATAAGACCAATTAGACCAGTAAGACCAGTAAGACCAGTATGACCAGTATGACCAGTATGACCAGTATGACCAGTATGACCAGTCAGACCAGTCAGACCAGTCAGACCACAATGACCAACAAGACCAATGAGACCGATATGACCAGCGAAACCATTCCCGCCAACTTCGTCCACCTCCATGTCCATACCCAGTACAGCCTGCTGGACGGCGCCATCCGGCTTGACGACCTGCTCGCCAAATGCAAGGAATTCGGCATGGACACGGTGGCCATCACCGATCACGGCTCCATGTACGGTGCCCTGGAATTTTACGTCAAGGCGAGAAAGGCAGGCATCAAACCGATCATCGGCTGCGAATTCTACATCGCCCCTGGTTCCCGCGGGGATAAAAGCGCGAAGAGTGCGGGCAAGGCAGCCTTTCACATCGTGCTGCTTGCCATGGATCTCGTCGGCTACAAAAATCTGCTGAAACTTGCCTCCATCGCCCAGCTCCAGGGTTTCCATTACAAACCCCGCATCGACAAAGAATCAATGATTGCCCACAGTGAAGGGCTCATTGCCATGACCGCCTGCCTGCACGGGGAAATTCCCTATCTGATTGCCACTGAGAAAAATATCGATCTGGCCCGGGAAAAGGCCCGGGAGCTCTACGCGATTTTCGGCGACCGGCTCTATTTCGAGCTGCAGGAAAACGGCATGGAGGAACAACGGATCGCCAACAACGGCCTGAAACAGCTTTCCAGAGAGCTTTCCATCCCGCTGATCGCCACCAATGACTGCCACTATCTCAACCGGGAAGAACACAAGGCCCATGAGCTGCTGCTCTGCATCCAGACGGGCAAGACCATCATGGATGCCGGCCGCTTCAGGTTCAGCACGGATGAACTCTTTTTCAAATCCCCCCAGGAAATGAAGAGCCGCTTTGCCGATTGCCCGCAGGCCATCGAAAATACCGTGGCCCTGGCCGCCCGCTGCAATCTGGAAATCCCCTTCGGCAACCATTATTTCCCCATCTTTCCGGTACCGGAAGGAGAAACCCTTGATTCCCTCTTTGACCAGACCGCCCGTCAGGGATTCAAGGAAAGGATGCGGGAACTGCGAAAAAGGCAGGAGGTCGGGGCGGAGCTTGAAAAAACCTATCGCAAACGGCTGGACATGGAAATCGACGTCATCAAGACCATGGGATTTCCCGGCTATTTTCTCATCGTGGCCGACTTCATCAACTGGGCCAAAAACCATGATATCCCGGTGGGACCGGGGCGCGGCTCCGGCGCCGGCAGCCTGGTGGCCTTCTGCATGCGCATCACCGATATCGACCCCATTCCTTATGGCCTCATCTTCGAACGCTTTCTCAATGTCGAACGCAAATCCATGCCGGACTTTGATGTTGATTTCTGCCAGGAACGACGCGGCGAGGTCATCAAATACGTCCATGAAAAATATGGCGGTGATGACCATGTCACCCAGATCATCACCTATGGTTCCATGAAGGCCAAGGGCGTTATCCGCGATGTGGGCCGGGCCCTGGCCATGCCTTTCGGCGATGTCGACCGTATCGCCAAGCTGGTGCCGGATGAGCTGAAAATGACCATCAAAAAGGCAATGGAGCAGGAACCGCGCTTAAAAGACCTGTATCAGCGCGATGACCAGGTCAGGCAACTCATCGACATCGCCAAGGTGCTCGAGGGTCTGCAGCGCCACACCTCCATCCATGCGGCCGGGGTGGTGATTTCGCCCGAGCCCATGGTGGAATATCTGCCGGTGTGCAAGGGACCGAAAGGCGAGGTACTCACCCAGTACGACATGAAGTACACCGAGATGACCGGTCTCATCAAATTCGACTTCCTCGGCCTGAAGACGCTCACTGTTATCAATCGCGCCCTGAAGCTGATCAAGGAGGAACGGGAAGAACCGCTTGACATCGCCGCCATCCCCATGGATGATCCGAAAACGTACGATCTGCTCTGCAAGGGCGATGCCCTGGGAGTGTTCCAGCTGGAAAGCTCAGGCATGCGCCAGTTGCTGATGAAGATGAAGCCGGAGGTGTTCACCGATCTCATCGCCCTGGTTGCCCTCTACCGGCCGGGACCGCTCGAAAGCGGCATGGTGGATGACTTCGTCAACACCAAGCACGGCAAGATGGTGGCCACCTATCCCCTGCCCCAACTGGAACCGATCCTGAAAGAAACCTATGGCGTCATCGTTTATCAGGAGCAGGTAATGAAAATTGCCAATGTCCTGGCCGCCTACTCCCTGGGCGATGCAGACAACCTGCGCCGCGCCATGGGTAAGAAGATCCCGGCGGTGATGGAGGAACAGCGGGGCAAGTTCATGCAAGGGGCGGAGAAAAACAAGGTCCCCCTGGACAAGGCCGAGTACATCTTCGACCTGATGGCCAAGTTCGCCGGCTACGGCTTCAACAAGTCACACAGCGCCGCCTATGCCCTTATTTCCTACCAGACCGCGTATCTCAAGGCCCATTACCCGGCCCAGTTCATGGCGGCGCTGCTTTCCTGCGACGTCAACAACACCGACAAGGTGGTCAAATACATCAATGAGTGCAAGGAACACGAAATCGATGTCCTGCCGCCGGACATCAATGAAAGCAACCAGGATTTCACCGTCATCAACGACCGCATCCGTTTCGGCCTTGCGGCGGTAAAAAATGTCGGCGGCGCGGCCCTTGATTCCATCATGGAAGAGCGGAGCAAGGAAGGGCCGTTCAAATCCCTCGGTGACTTTTGCGCCAGGGTCGACTCCCGCAAGGTCAACCGCCGGGTCATTGAGAGCCTGATCAAGGCAGGGGCCTTTGATTCCCTTGGCGCGAAACGATCCCAGCTTTTCGCCGTTCTTGACCTGGCCATGGAACAGGCCCAGGCCGCCCAGAGGGACAAGGAAAGCGGACAGCTTTCCCTTTTTTCCATCATGCCGACCGAGGCCAAGGAAAAATCGACCAATATCCCCTTTCCCGACATCCCGGAATGGGATGAAAAAGACAAGCTTGCCGCGGAAAAAGAAACGGTTGGTTTTTACATCACCGGCCATCCGCTGGATGATTTCAGGAAAGAAATCAGCCAGGTTATTGATACCGAGATCGCCGACCTGATGCAGCGCAGTGACGGTTCGGCGGTCAGAATCGGCGGCCTGATCAAGAACCGGAAAAACCTGAAAAGCAAAAAAGGGGATCCCATGTCCTTTATCACCCTGGAAGACACGTCCAGCTCGGTTGAGGTCATCGTCTTCCCCCAGACCTATGCCGAATTCGGTCATGTGCTGGTCGACGATACCCCCCTGGTTATTCAGGGAGTCCTGCAGAAGGAAGAGGAAGAAGGCGGCGGAGCAAAGATCCTGGCGGACACCATTGATACACTGTCCGAGGCCCTGAAAAAATTCACCGCCGCGGCAAAAATCATGCTCATTTCCGATCGGGTAAACCGCAAGATACTTGAAGACCTGAAAAAAACCATCCACCGCCACCACGGCCCCTGCCCGGTGTCGCTGACCCTTCATTTCAACAAACGGGGAGAGGCGGACATCGACCTCCCGGAAGAACTCACCATCAATCCCTGCGGGGATTTCGCCCGGGAGGTGGAAAGCGTGCTTGGCTACAAGGGGCTCCTTTTCATGAAAAAACAGGCGGAACTGATCCCCAAGAAAAACGGTAAATGGGGCGGCAAGCGACAGTGAACGAAAAATGAATCGATAGTTTTAGTGCCTGAAATACTTCAAGTACTTAAAGTGTCTCAAGTTATCAGTCGCCTGTCGACCTCCGGACCTGTACCATCTGACCGACAACGCTGACCGCGATTTCTTCCGGGGTTTGCGCCCCGATCTCAAGACCGGCCGGTGAAATTATCCGGGAAATTTCTGCTGCGTCAAGGCCCTGCGCGGCAAGATATGCCTCCATGGCCGTGCGTTTCCCGCGGCTTCCCAGCACGGCAACATATCGCGCCGGAGTTTTCAGCGCGGCAAGGGCCGCGGCAAAATCCTGCCGGTGATCACTGGTCGCGATAAAAATAAAGCTTTGTCGGTGCCCGGCAAGGGCAAGCAGTTCTTTGTCGATTTCAGGACCGGGCGAGACGAGACGTGCCTGAAACCCCGCCGCCTCGCCCGCGCACATCACGGCCCTGGCCACATGGCCTGATCCCACCGCCACCAGACGGGGTGCCGCGTTGATCGGTTCGATATAGACCCGCATGTTGCCGCCGCAGGTCGCGCCGCTTTCCTCGATGGCAGCAAAGCGCAGAAGACGCGGTTCGCCGGTTTGCAGGCTCTCAAGCGCCGCGACGATGGTGTCCGCCTCGATTCTGCCGCCGCCGACGGTTCCGGCAATGGAGCCGTCCGCGGAAACCAGCATCTTGGCTCCCGCCTTGCGGGGCGTTGCCCCGCTCGTCTCAACCACCGTGGCCAGGGCGACGGACTTGCGTTCGTGCATGAAACGGATTATTTCTTCATAAAGACGAAGATCATCCACGGCACCTTCCTCCTGAAATTCATATTGCTTGACAGAACGGCAATGATCTTTCCATAATTTTCATGACCCCCTCTCTCAAATCAAAGGAGAAAGCCCATGAAAAGAGAATTATCCGCATCGATCTGTTTTCTGTCATTGCTCACCGCCCAGCTGGTTCTCGTGCCGGCAAATCCTCCCTCCCTGCAGGCCGGCTGGCTGGAAAAAGGGGCTGATGTCCTGCAGAACTCCATGCCGGGAAAAACAACATCCGCCACCCAGCCGAGTTTAGGCGATGTCACCGCCGGACTGAAGGACGCCCTGCGGGTGGGCTCCGAAACCGTGGTGGGGAAGCTCGGACGGCCGGACGGCTTTAACCTGGATCCTAAAATCCACATACCATTGCCGGAAAAAATGCGCGTCGTCCAGGATGCCCTGAAAAAAATCGGCATGTCCTCCATGGTCGATGACCTGGAAACACGTCTCAACCGTGCGGCGGAGATCGCAACGCCAAGGGCGAAAGAACTTTTCCTGGGCGCCATCAGCGAGATGACGATGGACGACGCCATGGCGATTTATAATGGCCCGAAAGACGCCGCGACCAGATATTTTCAGAAAAAACTGACCCCGCGGCTGACAAAGGAAATGACGCCCGTGGTCTCGGAAAGCCTGGCCGAGACCGAGGCGGTCAAATCATACGACAATGTCATGTCCAAATACCAATCCATCCCCTTTGTTCCCGACGTCAAGGCCGATCTCACCGCCCATGTGGTTGACAAAGGCCTTGACGGCATTTTTTACTATCTGGCCAGGGAAGAAGCTGCTATCCGCACCAATCCGGCAAAACGGACAACGGAAATCCTGCAGAAAATTTTTCGCTGACAAAGGCAATGCCTGCGGGGAGAAGCAGCGGTTGAACATCGCCGCTCTTCCCCGTCTTGACGGATTCATTTTCTCACCTTTTTTTTCTCGGCTGCAGAGTCGGCATGCCGGCAAGCAGCAACTTCAGCCAGTCAAAGCCGAAGGTCAACAGGGCTTCATCATCATTTTCAATGGAACGGAGCCGGTTCGGCGAAATCTTGAACAGGTCGAGCAGATTGTGATGCGCGACATAATCCCTGAAGCCGTCGATATTGTAACAGATCAAAAAGGCAAGTTTCTGCATGGGGCCGGCCGCCCCTTCACCCGCCCAGGGATTTTTCGCGAACAGGGTATCCATCTCCGCCCACTGATCAGCCATGGCATTGTGAAACAGCAGATTCTGGCTGCGCAGCCATTCCTTTACCGACCAATCCTGTTGTTCCTCATGTCCCTTGCAGTAATCATGACGGGTCAGGAAATAAAACTCCGCGGCCCTGCCCTTCTCCGGCGTGCGGTCAACCCCCCTTTCCAGCGGATACATGCGGCATGACAACGGCCGCTGCTCATAAACCGTGCATCCTTCCGCACCGAGAAAAGGACAGGAATTGGTTGAGGTCATTTTCATCATCAACGCAGGAAAAAAAGGATTTGCCCCTTTGACCACCTGCACATATTTTTCCAGAAACTGGTCTGAACGGATGCCCAGGAATTTTTTCAACCCGATGATGTCATACGGGTACAGCAGCATATCAACATTGCTGCAGCACTTCATGAAACAGGACACACCGGGATGGCAGGAAAAGGAAAACTTCGACTTTCCCAGGGGAACCATCCCCGCGGGAAAGGATTTGTCTTGTTTGTCGGTCTCGTTCATCGTAATCTCTCTCATGATGTTCATGTGACTTTTTTCATGATAAAAGCCGCGATTTCCCGGCAGCATGGAAATGAGGCAAATGAGTCTTTTGCAAAAAAGAAACAAGGTAACATTTGCGTTTATGCAGGTCAAGAATGCGTATCGAATATGCCGCGTCATCCTCGTCTGTCTTGTCGGGCTGCCCCTGTTCCTCGTCAGTGCCCCGCAGGCGGCGCCGCAAAAAAACCTTGCCGCCTGGGTCGTCCGCCGGCACATGGACAGCCAGGCGGAAATAAAGCAGATCTGCGCCGAAGCCCATGCCTCCGGTTACACCACCCTGCTCGTCCAGGTGAGGGGAAGAGCTGATGCCTATTACCGGAGCGATCTTGTTCCGCGTGCCGAAGAACTGAGTCAGACGCCGCCTGATTTCGATCCACTGGCCGCGATGATGCAGCAGTGCCCTGACCAGCGCATCCAGGCATGGCTGAACGTTTATTATCTCTGGTCCGGCCAGGCCCCGCCCAAAAACAAAAAACATCCGGCCCTCGCCGACCACGGTTGGCTCCTTGCCGACAGAAACGGCAAATCGGTTTCCGATTACAGCGAACTGGAACAAAGTCAACACTGGATTGAAGGCATCTATGCCGACCCTTCCTCCAGCCGCTTCCGCGATTATTTTGTCGCCGTTGTGGCGGAACTTGTACAGCAATATCCGGTTGCCGGCATTCATCTCGATTTTGTCCGCTACCCCGGCTCCTTCTTCGGCCTTGGGGAAATTGCCGATGAATTCACAAATGCGTACGGCTTTGATCCCCGGCTGCTGCCGGAAAAAATAAACGAAGCCGACGTTGAAAAATGGTATCGGGGGCAACTGAGCGCAGGTGATGAACTCCTCACCACAGCGGCACTTCTCTGGGCCGACCTGCGGGCGGGTGAAGTCACAAAACTTGTCCGCCGGGTTAAAAACACCTTGCGGCAATCCCCGCATACCCCCTTGCTTTCCGCTGCTGTTTTCCCGGACCTGATTCCCGCCTATCTCGACAAAGGCCAGGACTGGTTGACCTGGGCGCAGGAGGGGATTGTTGATGAAATCATGCCGATGGCCTATTTCGGCGGCGCCGAACGGGTAAAGAGACAACTTGAAAATGTTGTGGACAGAAGCGGCGCAACCCCGGTTCGCATCTGGGCCGGACTCGGCGCCTACATCAAATCTCCGGAAGAAATCGCTCGGGAAACCGAGAACATATCCGAGCTGGGACTTGACGGCATATCGTTTTTCAGTCTCGGCCATTTACTGCGGCAAGACGACAAATCCGCCGCATATAGAAAAAAGATGGTTTTTCCTCGCCACAACGGCTGCGGCGCGACAACATCAAAAGCCGCGCAACAAACCATGACAACGGAACATATCATTCGAAACCTGCAAAAAATACGCGGGGTGAAAAAAAATGAAATGAATAAGGCAGTCGACCTGCGGATTTCAGCCAGGATTGAGGATTTTCATCAAAGCTGCCGAACCATTATTCCCCCAGCACTCAAGGAACTCGAACAAAATACGGTCATGTCGCCCTTCCGGCTTGATCTGCACGGCATCTTCCGCTACATCCATCCTTACGACTCCGCAGAAAAAAAACAGGCCCAGGAAAACCTCTGCCGTGAGGCGCGGGAATTGATGCTTACCGACGGCAATATGGACCTAATATCAAAAAAATTCTCCCAGGCCGGTTCAAGGCAATTCCAATCCCTGCTGCCGCGCAGGTATCTTGATATGAACCAGGAAAAAGACAGGGAGCTCGCCGGTTTGCACGAGGGTGAGGTAAGCCGGGTCTTTCAAGAGGAGGACGGCTGTTGGACGTACAAAATCCGGGCAACAGGCACGGCGGGGGAAAAAAAATTCGAGGAACTTGATTGGGCGGCCAAACGTATCGTTTTCAGCAACAAAATCAGGGAAGCGGCAATCAGGGAAAGGGCAATGAAGTCGGAAATCCGCAGCAACAACAAAAAAGGTTGGTGAGATTCCCGACTGCCGGCTGCTGTTGCACGATCAACTGTAAATAAAGACATAATCATCCTTATTGACACTGATCCTCACCCGGCCGCCATGGTTGCGGCCATAAACCTCCCAGCCCGGGGCGCCATGCAATTCGCATTTCACGCAACTGGGGGAATGTTTATCGCGTGCCCTGTCATTCCAGGAAATCAGCATGGGTTCATCACCCTCTTTTTCCGCAACGGCCAGCGCGATGTTCTTTGCCGTCTCAAAATCAAGCGCAATCCCATCAACGGTAATATGAATTTCCTGCATCATGCCTTCTCCAGGTGAAATTCCCCGACAAGCCCTTCAAGTCTTCCGGCCAGTTCCGCCAGTTCCGCGGCGGCATCGGAAATTTTATGAATTCCTTCCGTGCTGCTGTCGACAACAGCCTTGACCTCATTGATATTGGCCGTGGTATCGTTGGCATTCCCGGCAAGCTCACTGATGGCGGAGGCAATGTTGTTTGCCCCTTCATTGACATCCGCCACACCGGCCGCCATGCCCTGTGCCTCCCGAATCTGCTCTTCCACCGCCTGATTGATCTGGAGAGAAGAGAGATTAACCTTCTTAATGGTCTCCGCCACATCGCCGATGACATGCACCGCCTCGCCGGTGTTGTTCTGCACCTGGCCGATGAGTGCTGCTATATTTTCCGCCGCCGCCGCGCTCTGCTTGGCCAACTCCTTGACCTCTCCGGCAACCACGGCAAAGCCCTTGCCGGCATCGCCGGCCCGGGCGGCCTCGATGGTGGCGTTTAAGGCGAGAAGCTTGGTCTGCTCGGTAATTTCATTAATGGCCGTGGTCACCTTGCCGATTTCAATGGCCGTATCGTGCAGGGAGAGGATTGTTTTCGTCGCCTTATCGGACATGGTCAACGCCGTCTCGGTTATCTCGGCGCCATCCTTTGCATTGCCTCCTATCCGGACGATGGCAGCCGACATCCGCTCGGTGGTCTCGGCGATGATTGCCATATTTTCGGACATTTTCCGGGCAGTGGTGGTGACATTGCGAGCATGGACATTGATATCGTTGATACAATTTGTCGCATCTTTCGTTTGTGCACTCATCTCTTCCGCCCCTGCGGCAAGATGCATCGACAAACCGGACATGGAATCAGAGGCGGTGGAAAGATGGATGGCATTTTTCTGCACGTTTTTAATCATCGCGGCAAGATTTTCCACCATTTTCTGCAACGAATGGCCAAGCGTGTCGCGCTCGGAAGCTATCGGGACATTGCAACACAGATCTCCCTGGGCGATGGACTCAGCCACCTCGCTTTTCTGGGCAAGGCTGCGCACCATGTCATTCAAGGCCCTGCTCATGCTGCCCAGTTCGTCCTTTGACGTGATATCAAGCTGGTGGGAAACATCTCCTTCCGCCACCCTTTCGGCGAACTCCACAGTTTTCGCCAATGGCCGGATAATGGAAAAAACAGTGACGATCGACAAAAAAAGGACAATCGGCACGGAGACAGCAAAGATAACGAGATTGATACGAATACTTTGTTTGGAAAGCGAATGAATCTGATCCAGCGATTGCTCCAGATCGGAACGGGCCATCTGCTGCAAAGAGCTTATCAGGGTAAAATATTCTTTTTTCAGAGCCTTGAATTCTTCCTCCGCGGCAAATGATTCGGCATACTTCTGCGCAAAGGAAAATTCAACCCATCGCCTGCCGGCGTCAAGAACCTGATCAGTCAGTTTCTTCATTTCATTAAGGGTGTTTTTCACTTCCTCATTTTTTGATACCGCAACAATATCATCAATCTGTTTCTGAAGAACGGTTTTGTCCTGTTTTGCCGTTTCCAGACTGTCAAGAGATTCCGTGGTGGCGCTGATTTCGACATCATTTGACAACTTGCGGGACTGGGCACCGAGTTTTTCTATATCCATGGCCATAACAAATTTTTCACTCTTGACCCGTGCACTGATTTCGATGTTTGCATTCAGTGCTTTATTGGCGTTCAAAAAGACAATAAAGAGCCCCAGCAGGGAAATGCAGATCATGACAACCATTTTTGTTTTTATGTTGGGAACAATCATCGCGCCACTTTCTCCCTTTTTAAATTTGGTTGAAAAGCACATCAGGCAACCGGCTGATACCGCAAACAAATTATAGAGGTGAGAAACGCAGAAAGAAAGTTTTTTTTACCACGGCAGCGCATTCCTCTGTTCCGATTAAAAACACCCGAACAGGACGCATAAAAAAAGGCGATGCGGCAGCATCGCCTTTTTTTATCAATACAAGTTGAAACTTCCGTGTCAATTATTCCGAAATTTCACACCCGTCATCCGGATCGCATTCCACATTTCCCATGACATACCGGGTCTTGAAACCTGCCTTTTTCAACTCCTGAAAGGCCATTTCCGCCCGGGCCCCGGTGGAGCAGTGGATGAGTATCTCCTTGTTCTTGGGCAGGGTGTTCATTTTGGCGCCCAGCTCATCAAGGGGGATGTGAACGGCGTTTGCAAACATGCCTTCCTTGATCTCGTCATTTGTCCGCACATCAAGGATAATCTTGTCCGCAGGTTGTTTTCCCGCGACTTTCACAAAATCGGCAATCCCGATTTCACCCGGCCCAAGAATTCTCACCCAGGTGATCTCTTTGGGAGAGGCGGATGTATCCAGGGATTTGCCGGCCGCGGTCCATGCCTTGGTTCCTCCTTCATACACCGCCGAGCCTTTATATCCCCACTTCTTTGCCGTTTTAAAGGCCTTCACCGCGTTGTTGCCGTAAAAAACAAGGGGGGCCGTTTTGTTTTCCGGGAAATCATCCTCCGCACCTTCAAGATCGGCAAAGGGGACATTATAGGCGCGGGGAATATGACCTTTTTTGTAATCAGCCGCATCGCGCAGATCAACCAGCACGATATTGCCTTTCTCGACAAAATTATTGCTGGCAACCACATGATGACCGGCCTTCTGCCATCCCGGTGCGCCGTCAAGAAATACCTTTACATTTTTGTACCCTGCTTCAGCCGCCAGACCGGCGGACTCGGTGCTCATGCCTCACGTGGGGCCTCCGCAGAAGAAAATCAGCTCGGTATTTTTATCTTTGGGCAGAAGGGAGGCACCCTCCTTCTTGATCTTGTCAACAGGAATACTGACCGCGGAAGGCAAACTGCCGGCGTGAAAACGACCGGCCGGACGAGAGTCGATCAGCTGATAATTCCCGCCTTTGGCAATAAGGGCGGCAACATAGTCGGTCTTGACCTCGGAGGTTCCCTTGGGCAGTTGGGCCAGTTTCGGTTTGATGACCGTCGCTATCTTATCCTTCCCGACAACCTTATACGCGACAATGGCGGCCTGACCTTGTTCGGCGAATTCAAGACCCGTGGTCTGGTCGTTAAACTTGACCATCATGGTTTTGGCTTCCGCATCCTTGCCGACCTTGATGGATATTGTTTTCGCCTTATTGGACTTTCCCGTCACCTCGCCTTTATAGACATTCTGCTCGGTCTGGGCGCTGGTGACCTGAGCGGCCTTGCCGCCTTGTTTTTCGCTGCCCGTTGTTGCACAGCCAACCAGCAATGAGAAAAAAATCATCACCGGCACAAATTTCCGCAAAAACGTTTTCTGCATAGACAACCTCCGAATGGATTTGTGATTTTCAACCGGAAGGCAAATACCACATTGTGCATCCGGCTAATATTACGAAAAAATATTTTTTAAATGGTATCACAGTCAAAAATTTAACTCAAACCGAAATTGACGAGAGCAATCGACGCCGAACAAAATCGAAAAAGTCATGGAGAAAATGTTTGCATTGCCAAAATGTTCCTCTTGCCTCTATCCTGAATTTTTCCTTTGATTTTATTTTTTTTTCCCCCTTATAATGGCATAAGCTTGCAACGGAATCAACTTGCGGCACTGATTTTTTCCATCAAAAAAAGAACAGTGCGTGTTGTGCGCGGATCAAAAAAATTAAACCAGGAGGATGATTTCATGAAAAAAGTTGGTCTTTGCCGTATTCTGTCATTATTGACGCTTTGTCTTTTTTTCATTCAGTCAACGGTCCTTGCGGCGGATTCTCTGATAACCACCGACGACCTGAAAAAGAAAATTGATGCAGGAGAACCTCTCACCTTAATTGATGCGTTGAGCTCCATCGAACATAACGAAATGGCAATTGCCGGCTCCATCAATATCCCCAGCAGCAAGGTTGCCGGCAACCCATTGCTCCCGGCTGACAAGGCATCACTGCTCATTTTCTACTGCAAGGGCCCCAAATGCACCAAAAGCAAGAAAGCGGCGGACGCGGCAACTGCCCTGGGATACACCAATGTCATGGTCTACAACGAAGGGCTTCCCGCCTGGGCAAAAAAAGGGTATCCCATTGAAAACAAAGTCAAATATCCCAATGTCGACCTTCCCCGCTTGAACCCTGCCGATGTTCAGGCCCAGGCCGGCGGTATCGTCATGCTCGACATCCGCGGTGAAGAGGTTATTGAGGTGGGCAAAATCAAAGGCGCCGTCAATATCCCCCTTGATGACCTGGATGAGAAATACACAACCCTGCCCAAAGACAAAAAAATAGTTATCATTGACCATGCCGGAAAACAAGTCGGCGTCTGCGGCAAATTCCTGCACATGAACGGTTACACTGATCTTGCCGTCATGGATGGCGGCGTACTGGCATGGAAACGGGCCGGACTGCCGGTTGAATAGATGCTTTTACGTTTGTGATTTTGGCGAAAAAAGGAGATGCGGCCAGACGTCATCTCCTTTTCCTGTTTTTGTGATGCTGTTTTATTTCCAACAGTTCAGACTTTTTCGAGAGATTTTTTATGAAATTCGGCGGCAAAAGAAGACTGTATTTCTTTTTTCTTCTCCTCTTTCTCCTTTCCGGCGCTATTATTTCCTACGCCCTGATGGCGACGAAACAATTTACCCTCGAAGTTCGCAAGGTGAGCGGGCAGGTGTATCCGGAAACCAAAATCGCCATTGAATTAAAAGGCCGCGTCACCAATATCATAGAAAAATTCAATGTGTCGCGGGCAGCGGGAACGGAAAGCGAACTTGCCGGCATGGAAACCATCAACAAACAGATTCTTGATCAGTTTGCAGCACTCGCTCAACTGAACCAATCCGTACCCGAGGCAACAAAGCAGATTGGCGCTCTGCAAAAAACCTATCAGGCATCGTATCAGGCAGGGCTGAAAATGGTTTCCGCCAGCGTTAATCAGCAATACGGGGAAGAATCGACATGGACCGCCGCCTTCGACAAAGAAAACAAAAGTCTCCTCCAGTCCCTTGCCGAAATCGTCGCAAACAGCTCCGCCAGTCATAACGAGGCCATGGCCCATGTCCTTGACGTCAGCAGGCAACTCAACAAAATGCTGCTTGTCTCCATTGGACTGCTGGTCGTGATCGGCGCAATCATCTTTTACATGATTTCCCTCATTTCCCGCCAGCTCGACTGGATGGGCCAGGAATCAACCAACGCAACCCATGGGCTGCTCGACGCCATTGACAACATCAACGCCATGTCCGTTCAATTGGCAACCGAGACCAGCTCATCCTCGGCCTCCCTGGACAGCATCGCATCGACCATGGAGCAGATGACGGCACAGGCCGAAGAGAATCTGCAAGCCGCCCGTACCGCTGAAAACGCGGCAAACGACCTCTATCGCACGGCAACTCATTCCAACAGTTCCATCAATGATGTGGTCGGTGCCATGAAGGAGATGGTGGAAGCGGACAAGGAAATTTCTTCCCTGGTCAAAGTCATAGAAGATATTGCTTTTCAAACAAATCTTCTGGCTTTAAATGCCGCGGTCGAGGCGGCGCGCGCCGGTGAAGCAGGGGCGGGATTTGCCGTTGTCGCCACTGAAGTGAGAAACCTTGCCACCCGGACGGCGGAAACATCAAGCATGGTTGCCGCCATTATCAAACGACTCGACACAAAAGTAACCGCCGGCGTCGATATGGTGAACAACCTGAAAACAACCTTTGCCGAAGTCAACACGGCCTCGGATTCGGTTGTCCGCCAGATGGAAAAAATCATGGAGACCGGCAAACGACAGTCGGAAACCGAAGGAAAAATCCGCGAATCGGTCAACAGCATTGACGGCATGGTACAATCCCAGGCTGCCATGTCGGAAGAAGCCTCGGCTACTGTTCAGGACGTGAAGGAACAGGTGGAGAGATTGCATCAGATGATGTACAAATTGATGCAGTTCTGGGAAGGAACCGGCAAAGGCGATTCTCCTGTCGACCCGTCATGAAGGTGATCCGCTTCCTGGTGGTGACTGACTACTATCTGGCGTCGGCTCTTCTTGTCTGGGCAGGACTTGTCAAGATACGGGACGCCGGTGTCGGAGATGTGCTTGAATCCCTTCTGGAACGGCACATTCTCACCCTTGATCAGATACTGTTTCTTGCCCGCTGGTACCCTCCCCTGGAAATCCTTCTCGGCGTTCTGGCCCTCATCGGTATCAAGGCAGGAATTTTCGCCAGGATGATCGCCGGTCTTTATCTCGCCTTCACCCTGCTTCTTCTTTTTGTTTCCGGCGGCTACCTGCAATTGCCCATCGACTGCGGCTGTTTCGGAACCGGCAATACAAGCCCGGTTTACCTGCTTATCCTGCGCAACCTGCTGATCGCTATCCCCCTTTTCTTTTTCCCCGGATCCCTCCGTCATTTCACCCGCCCCACCCTCCTTTACGCATGCCGGCAACATTAAAATTTGTTTGCCTGCTGGCCTCTTGCCGTCTATAGTAGCAGATTCAGAATTTTTTTTCTTTTCACATGTTTTCAGGCCCAAAAAAGGGACATAAACTCATCATGGCGCAACCGGCAAACACTTCCGTCAGGCAACATTCCGCTCCTGAATCAATTGCCGATCACTTGAGCCGATCGTTCATGGCGCAGGTCGCAAACAAGCTGCCGCCGGATCTTGATGTTGTTGATCATCTTTGCCGCATGGCTCTTTCCAGGGACAACGAACAGACACGAAAAGCTGCCGTTGTCGCCCTTTATAAAAATATTATCGAACCGTTGTGCGATGATTTCAGCGCTGACGGTGTCGACATCTGCAGCCGGGTCCTGCTGCGAATGACGGCATTTCTCCGCACCCGGACTGAAGGCGGGGCTCTCGACAAACTGCTCGGCGATCTGCACTTTCACGACGAGCACCAGTTATTCTCCCGTTATCGCCGGATCAAAAAAGAACGCGCGCTCTCCGGCTCCATGCGCCGCAACATCCGCAAGATCCTTGTGCTGTCCCGGGTCACCGTGGGCGCCGATGTTGCCATGACCTCCATCATTGTTCATCGGCTTCTCGTTACTTTTCCCCAGGCTGAACTGATTGTTTTCGGCCCTCAGCATCTTGCCGAGATTTTTTCCGAACTTCCCCGCGTCCATTGGACCAAGGTGCATTATCACCGTGAAGGCGGTCTTGTCGGCCGAATGACCTACTTCACCTCGCTTTACCGTTTGCTTGAACAGGAATGGCAGGCAGCTTCGGTGGAAAACACCCTTCTTTTCGATCCCGACAGCCGACTCAGTCAACTCGGCCTGTTTCCCTTGATCGATGACCGGTCTTACTGCTATTTTCCTTCACGGGAAATGGAGCAGCACAGCTCACACCGCCTCAGCAGTCTGACCAATGTCTGGCTGAACCGTCTGCTGGATGAAAAAAAAGATATCGCGCCCTGCATCTCCATTCGCCCCGTGCACCAGCAGACCGTGCGCAACTTTTTCACCCGCTTTCCGAAAGAAAGCAAAAAAATCGCCGTCAATCTCGGGGTAGGCAATGATCCTCGCAAACGACTGCCCGACCCTTTCGAGGAAGAACTGCTGTCCAGCCTGCTTCAGCATGCCGGGGCCATGGTCGTGCTTGACAGCGGTTGTCACCCGGATGAAAGAAAAAGGGCGATAAAACTTGTCGACAAAATAAGCGGCAGGGGATTTGCGACCGCGCACATATCGGAAAAAGATTTCAACCAAGAAAAACCGTATTTCAAACAGGGCCTTGTCTGCGTGCAGGGCGGCATCGGCATGCTTTCGGCGCTTATCGATCAGGCCGATGTTTTTTTCGGCTATGATTCCTGCTGCCAGCACCTCGCCACCGCCCGGCAAACCAGATCGGTCATCTGCTTTGCCGGGGCTGTTAATGACCGTTTTTTCTCCAGATGGATGCCGCTAGACAATCGCGGCCGCACCACAACCGTCCGCATGGAAGGGATTGACAACCTTTCGATCCCCGAGCTGCAACGATTGGCGATAAAATTTTCCGAACTGATTCTTCAGGATGACGGAAAACATCTCGTAAGGCCGAATACCCGCTGACAGCCCGGCGCTGCCGGCGGACAACGTGCCCTGGAGAAACAATTTTTTGTTTAAAACGATGGCAAAATCTGAAAATCAGGTTAAAGAGCTTTTTTTAAAATTCAAACAACCTGATCCCGGCAAATTTTACTTTAATACCGGAATCGCGGTTCGAGAAAAGTGCCTAAAGTACTTAAAATGCCTAAAATACTTGAAGTGGCGGTATTTTCTGCTCAGATAACACCTTTAATTTTCGGCACGTTACGCACTTGAAGTATTTTAGGCACTAAAACCGGTAACAAGCCAGAATCCGAAATTGTGACAAACTTATCGAAATCACGTTACGACATCAGGAGTTCTGAAATTATACGACACGTCCCTATAAAACAGGAGTAACCAGTGCTGGAAAATGTCAACAGGCAGAACCTGCATGATGCCGTCAAAAAATTTTCTTCCGCCAGGGTGCTGGTCATCGGTGATATTATCGTTGACCACTTCATCTGGGGAACAGTCACCCGCATATCTCCCGAAGCCCCGGTTCCGGTCGTCAACGTCACGGACGAAAGCCTGCTGCTGGGCGGCGCGGCAAACGTCCTGCACAATCTCTATGATCTGGGCGGTAAAGCGGTTTTGTGCGGCGTGATCGGCAGTGACTTCATGGGCGACCATCTCCTTTCTTTGCTGGAAGAGTTGGATTCCCCGACAAACGGCGTCATCAGATGCGCGGATCGGCCCACCACAAAAAAAACCAGGATCGTTGCGCAAAGCCAGCAGGTGGTTCGTTTCGACCGGGAAAAATCAGGTCCCCTTCCCGACGAAACCATCGATTCCCTGCTTTCCTTTCTTGACGATCATATTTCCTCTTTTGACGCGGTGATCATCTCCGACTACAGCAAAGGCGTCATCTGCGCCCGCCTGATGGACCATCTGCGGGATCTTCTCGGTCGCCGGCAGATCCCCATGATTGTCGACCCGAAACCCGCCCATGCCGAACTCTTTCACAACGCCACCATCATCACCCCGAACAACCATGAGGCGGAAAAGATGTCAGGCGTTGCCATCACGGACGGTGATTCGCTGCTGCGCGCCGCATCCGCCCTGCGGGAACGACTCAACTGTACCGCTGTTCTCATTACCCGGGGCGAGGCGGGAATGGCGTTGCTTGAAAAGGGAAAGACCATTTTCACTATTCCCACGGTGGCCAAAGAAATATATGATGTCACCGGGGCCGGCGATACGGTTATCGCCAGCCTTGCCCTGGGTCTTGCCTGTGGGCTCAGTTTCGCCGAGGCCGCCACTCTTGCCAACTTTGCAGCGGGCATCGTGGTGGGCAAGGTGGGCACGGCCACGACAACGGCACAAGAACTTATGGAGCTTATTTCATGAAATACCCTGCCAGCATGACGGCTTTCGGCCGAGGCGAACAGCTGACCCCGACCTGCGGCTGGACGGTGGAAATCCGTTCGGTCAACCATCGTTTTTCCGACATCCGCATCAAAATACCCAGGCAGTTTGCCGGTCTTGAGGAAAAGGTCAAAAAAGAAATCTGCCTCTTTTACAGCAGGGGGCACATCGAAGTGGTGATCACCCCTGCCCCTTCCATCGTTGACAGCAAAACCCTCACCGTCAATCTCCCCCTGGCCCGTCAATACCGTGATCGGTTGAAGGAAATCAAGCAGGAACTGATGCTGCCTTCTTCCCCCAATGAACTTGACCTGATCGCCGCCTACCCGAACGTCATTATTTCCGACGAGCAGGAACAGAACCTTGATGATGCGTGGTCCGTTCTCCGCCAGGCTCTACTGGAAGCCCTTGAATTCACCGGCGAAATGCGACAACGTGAAGGATTGAGCGTAAAATTGGATCTGCTTCAGCGTCTCGATCTGCTGACCGAGGTCGGGAAACAGATAGCGGAAAGGATTCCGGAGCTTACCGTCCAGAGAATGGAAACCTTGCGTGATCGAGTGGCAAAACTTGCATCCGAGGTTGATCTCGATCCGAACCGCCTTGCTCAGGAAATCGCTCTCATCGCCGACAAGGCGGATGTCACCGAAGAGCTGGTCCGGCTGAACAGCCACATCGACCAATTCCGCCGTTTTCTCGAAAAACAGGAACCCGTCGGGCGCCGCCTGGACTTCCTCCTGCAGGAATTTTTACGGGAGATCAACACAATGGCATCGAAGATCTCCGATGCGACCATCGCTCATCAAGCGGTTGAGCTGAAAAATGAAGTGGAAAAAATGCGCGAGCAGGTACAGAATCTGGAATAGGAGAACAGGTTGAAATGGACCAGAGAATGATCAATGTCGGTTTCGGCAATTCGGTGGTGGCGAGCCGGATTCTTGCCGTGGTAAAACCGAAATCATCCCCCATCAAGAAATTGAAAGAGGAAGCAAAAGAGCAGAAAAAACTCATTGATGTGACCGAGGGGAGGAAAACACGCTCCATCATCATCCTGGACAGCAATCATGTGATACTTTCCGCTGTGCAGCCGGAGACCTTAACCCAGCGTTTCACCCCGGCCACCATCAACGATCCACCCGTGGTTGATGAAGAGGACGCACCGTGAAAGGAAATCTCATTATTATTTCCGCCCCCTCGGGAACCGGCAAAACCACGATCCTCAAAAAAATTTTCGCAGATTTGCACGGCGTGACCTTTTCCATCTCCCATACGACCCGGGCACCGCGTCACGGTGAAAAAAACGGTGTGGATTACCATTTCGTCGATCATCAGACCTTTGCCGCCATGCGGACCAAAAATGAATTTCTCGAATGGGCCGAGGTGCACGCCAATTTTTACGGCACCAGCAAAAAAGAGGTGGAGGGACATCTGGCACAAGGGATCGATGTTTTTCTGGACATTGATGTGCAAGGCGCCCGCCAGGTCCGGCAGGCAGCCGGGAGTGTCGGCTGTTGCTCCATTTTCATCGTGCCCCCCTCCTGGGAGGAGCAGGAACGGCGCCTCACCGGACGGGGAACCGATTCAACGGAAACCATTGCCCTGCGCCTGAAAAACGCCAAAATGGAAATGCGGGATGCTTCTCTTTATGACTACATCATCGTCAATGATACGGTGGAACAGGCGGTTGACACCCTGCGGGCCATTATCATTGCAGAGCGCAGCAGAACGAGGCGCGACAGGGACGGACGGCCCCTTTCCCTTCCCCTCACGTGAAAGATATGAAACCAAAAAACGACCAAACCGACGACAATCTCGTCTGGGGCATCCATCCCGTCCATGAACTGCTTGCCGGCCGACCCGGTTCGATTCATGAGATCATTATCCAGAAAGGGAAAAGCGGCCAAAAACTCCGGGAAATCATCGATCTGGCCCGTGATGCGGGAATCAAGGTCAATTTTTCCGCTGACTTCGGAATGACCGGCAACAAGCAGATGAATCACCAGGGCGTCATCGCCAGGGTCGCTCCTTTTGCAACATTGGACGAGGACGCCTTCCTTGCCCTGCTGGAACAGCACGCTCCGCCCTTTGTTCTGGTCCTTGATTCCATCCAGGACCCGCACAATCTGGGCGCCATCATCCGTTCCGCTTCCGCGGCGGGCGTCACCGGCCTGATCATCCCCAAGGATCGCTCCGCCCAGTTGAGCGGCACGGTGGCCAAAATATCCGCCGGCGCATCGGCCTCTCTGCCGGTCTGCCAGGTAACCAACGTAGCCCGTATGCTGCAGAAACTGAAAGAAATGGGGATGTGGATTTACGGAACGGTCAAGGATGGCGGAACTTCGATTTATCAGACCACATTTTCCGGCGCCGTCTGCCTGGTGATCGGCGGCGAGGAAAAAGGCATTCGCCCTCTGATCGGCGAACAGTGTGACTTCAAGGTCACAATCCCCATGCAACGGCATCTCGATTCCCTTAACGCCTCCGTTGCAGCCGGGGTTGTCATGTTCGAAATCGTGCGACAGAGAACCGGGTCGGAATAAGGGAAAAAATTATGTAACTATCCAGCAGCACCGCATCTGCTTTGTCATCGGCCTGCCCGCATACCCAGTGTATAGCGGTCAGGCCTCTCTCGGAGTCTGCGCTTACCGGCGCATCTGCGGCACTGCTGAACAGTTACAGCACGGGACGGTTTGAACACTTTTCGTCCCAAGCTGGATAGTTGCAAAATTATTTCTTCTTTTTTCTGGCCAGCTCGATTTCTTTCATGGCCTCCATGAAACATTCGGGACAGTATCCGTGACTGATACCGAGACCCGTTTTTTTGCTTATGAACTGGTCCAGGGCAATCCATTCCGTCTTTTTGCCTGTTCCCGTCAAATCGTTACAGACTTTCCTGCAATCCTCGCAGATCGGCAGAATTTTTTCATAAATCTTTATTTTCCTGGCCATGTCCTGCAGTTCAAGACATTTTTCAATCCGCACCTGCAGTTCATCACTGCCGCAGGGCTTCAGCAGATAATCAGAGGCTCCGAGCCGTAACGCCTCGATTGCCGATGACACCTCGCCGTAACCGGTGAGGATGATGACGGCGATTTCAGGGTCAATTTCCTTGGCCGCCTTCAGAACTTCAAGTCCGTCAATGCCCTCCATCGCCAGATCGGTAATCAGCAGATTGAAGTAATTTTTTCTGAGCGCATCTATCCCCTCCTCCCCGTTGGCCGCCATGGTGACATCGTACCCAGCGCCTTCAAGGTCCATGCAAAGACTGCTTAAAATAAGTTCTTCGTCATCAACGAGGAGGATTTTTTTTTTGACTTTCATTGGTTGACTTTCATCTGCCCTCTGCCTTCGGCGGCTTCCGGACTGGAACCATACTTATTCATCAAGCTTTCCCTTCAACAGATCCCCAAAAGTCCCCATTGCGGACCCTTTCTTGTCTTTCGATGTCTCTTGAAAACGATGGAATTCATCACGCATGTCATCCCGGCGCTCAGACTTTCGTCCTTTTTTCCTTTCCTCAACCTTCTGCTCTTCTTCCTGCGACTGGGGCAGGGAAAGGGAAACCCGTTTCTGCTCCCGGTCAAGGGAGTCTATGCGCACTTCCAGGCTTTGTCCTTTCTGCACCACCTCACGGGGATGATTAATCCGGCGTCCGCCGCCGAGATTGGAAATATGAACCAGGCCGTCAATGCCGGGCGCCAGGGTAACAAAGGCGCCGAAATCCACCAGACGCGAGACAACGCCTGTCATGGTGCTGCCTTCCTGAAGATTGGCCGCTTCCCAGGGATCGGGCATGGTTTCCCGCAGGGAAAAAGAATAACGGTCGTTTTCCCAGTCAAGTTTCTTGACGGCAACCTGTACCTTCTGACCTTTTTCCACCACGGAATGAACGTCCTCAACCCTGCCGTAGGCCATCTCGGAAACCGGAATAAGTCCTTCAATACCGCCGATATCGACAAATGCGCCAAAATCACGGATGGAGGTGATGGTTCCATCGACGATCCGGCCGACTTCAAGACTTTCCCGCAGGGCTTCTTTCTGCCGGAGACGTTCCTCCTCCATGATTTTACGGTGGGAAACGATGATATTCCTGCCGTTTTCCTTGTATTCAACAATGCGGAAAGGCAACTGACGGCCGATGTATTCCTCATTATTTGTTATTTTATGCAGCCCCATCTGAGAAAAGGGGCAGAAGGCGCGGATGGCCCCGATTTTCACTTCAAAGCCCCCCTTGATTTCCTTCTGAACGGTTCCCTCAACCGGGATACCGCTGCGGTACGCCTCCTCCAGATGGGCACTGGCCGCGGAACCGCCTATTTTTGTGGTGAAAATTTTCTCATTGCGCTGCACCCCAAGAAAATAAACCTCAATGGAATCGCCTTCCTTGACCGTCGGCTCTCCTTCCGTGCCAAGCAGTTCCGCCAGGGCGAGCGATCCCTCGCTTTTGCCGCCGAGATCAAGAAAAACCCATTCCTTGCTGATGCGAACGATTTCCGCCTTCACCTTCTGGCCGGGAACAAGATGTTCCACAACGGTCTCGTTATCCTGGAACATCTCGGCAAAGCTCATCTCATTGTCGTTCTTCTGGTTCTGCATGCATTTGTCCTGTTCAATGTTTTTTCCGGCTTATAAAAAAACTTCTTTCCCAATGGTGCGTGACATTAGTTTCCGAACTTCATTTTCGTGCCCACCTCCACCTTTTCCACGGTGCGGGATGAGCTTTCAAAAATTACAAAACACGGCTGATTTTCCTTGCCGAGCATATCCCCTGGATTTATCAGCAATGTCGTGCCTATTTCTTCCACCCCGTAACGATGATTATGGCCGCAGCATACCACGTCAAAAAGACCCTGGTGGGCAAGGCCGCGGGCAACCTGGGGATAATGGTGGAAGGCGATTTTAAGCCCTCCCGCTTCAACGGCTCCCAGCACCCCGTGATGACTGATGGAGGGGAATCTGGTGCCGCAGGACTGGGAGATCAGATGCTGATCGCCGACATTATTGCCGTAAATCAAATGCACCGCACCGGCAAAGCAGGCCAGCTCATCAAGCATGAACGGCGAAATCAGATCCCCGCAGTGGATGAGCAATTGGACATTATAGGCATTGCAATATGTGACCGCTGCCCGCAGGTTGGCCACCTGATCGTGTGTATCCGAAATGATCGCTATTCTCATTGTTGTTATTTACTGAAAATAATTCTTTTTTTTACCTTTCGGCAACTATGTCGGACAAGGCCCTGATGCATGCCTCGTTTTCCTTGCGCTCCTTCAGGCAGATGCGGAAAAACGTATCGTCAAGCCCTTCGAAATTATCGCAGTTACGAATCATGATTCTTCGAACCAGCATTTTATCCCGCAGTTGCCGTGCCGTCATCTGTCCGTGCAGTCGGATGAGGATGAAATTGGCGTTGCCGGGAATAACCTCGATTCCGGGAATTTTCGCCAATCGGTCGACAAACCAGGGGCGCTCCTTTTCAAGAAACGCGCGTACCTGCTCCGCATAAACCTCACCATGGGTGAGGAGAAACTCCCCCGCCAACTGGGCGATCCGGTTGACCCCCCATGGTTTGCGGCGCTCGCCGAGTTTTTTCAGGTTGGCGGCGCGGGAAACCAGAAAACCGAGCCGGAGCCCTGGAATACCATATATCTTGGAAGAAGAAAAGAGAACAAAAAGATTGCCGGGCAGCTCAAGGGTGAGCTGCGATATATCCCGGGTAAACGGCAGATAGGATTCATCCACCAGAAAAAACGTTTGCGGATGGTTGACGATAAAATCATGCAGCTCACGGTTTGGTGTCAGTACGCCGGTGGGATTGTTGGGGTTGCAGAGAAAGACCAGCTCCCCGCCTCGGAGTTGCGACGAAAGCCGGTGCAGATCAAGCTGAAAATCCCGGTCACGGTCGAGCATGAAATCGACCACCTCGACACCGGCCCATGAACAGGCCAGCTGATAATCGGAATAGGTCGGATTGACGATCACCGCCCGCCGGCCCGTAAAGGCCCACGGCAAGGCAAAGATAAACTCGGTGGTTCCGTTGCCGACCAGAACCTCGTTTTCAGCCAGGCCGAATCTTGCGGCAAAAATATTGCGCAGGGTTTCACTTTCCGTTTCGGGCAGATAGGCTATCTGCGACAGCCCCTGTTCAAGAACCTGTCTGAGTCCGGGAGCCATACCCAAGGGTGTCAGGTTGCTGCTCATATCGATCAGGTCGACTACCCGGCAACCGAGCTCTTTGGCAACGGCAACTATATTGCCCCCATGCTTGCTCATTGTTCCTCCCTTATTTCAAAGTAAGCGGCAATCCGGCCGCCATGAAAACAACCTTGTCACAGCGGGCGCCGATCTGCTGGTTGCACCAGCCGGCAAGATCCCGGAAACGCCGGGCAAGGGACGATTCAGGCACAATTCCCATCCCCACCTCATTGGCGACCAGCACCACCGATATCGGGCACTCCTCCAGGGCCTGGATCAGCTCCTTCACCTTGCCGGAAATGGCCTCATCGGTGTTCTCATCCAACAGAAGATTGGTCAGCCACAGGGTGAGACAATCGATGAGGAATACATCCGTTTCACGGCAAAGGTCACGCAACACGGACGGCAGATTACTCGATTCCTCGATGGTCCGCCAGTTTTCCCCACGGTCCCGACGATGTATCCGCACCCGTTTCGCCATTTCCTTGTCATCGCCGATAACCATGGTGGCCACATAGATTTTTCTGGCGAAACGCTCGGTGGCCCATTGTTCCGCAAAGCGGCTCTTGCCGCTGCGGCAGCCGCCGACAACAAGCATCGTCTGTTTATCAAAGGTATCCATATTCTTTATCCAATCAGGCAACAGCCATTTGTCTGGGACGCAACATCAATTTTTCCCATCCCTGACCGCCAGGGCGAGAAATCTGTCACCTTCACGGAAGACGAGCCGCTTGGCGACAAGGTCATTTAAAAAGTTCTCAATCTGTTTCACGCTCAATGACGGAAACATCCGGGCAAGGGAGGCCGGGTCGATAATATCATTACAGGCGCGATATATTTCGCGGGACAGGCCTTGCAGCCGATGATGCAGAACATCTCCTGCCGGCAGCACCTGACGGATAATGAGAAAATCACCACCATCGCGATATGAAAGAAAAGGGTTCCCGCCGCCTGTTTTTTTTTCATGAAAGGCGCGCCACCGGCGAACCTTGTCCACCACCGGCTGCCACATCCTGCGCTGTTTTTGTCGATCCCCCCGGTATCCCTTGATGAGAAAAGGGAAATCCGCGGCAATCTCCGCGGGCAGCATGGCCGCAAAATGGGGATGCACCGTTTTTGCCGAAATTCCGTAATCCCTGGCCCGGCAATCCACGGGACTGCCGTGGCCGAGGAAAAAAGAGGCGGTGGAGAGGGGGTGAAAAGGAAAAGCAAAATCAAGGACCGTCAGTGTCTCCTCGACCTCGGCCGAGGTGCTTCCCGGAAATTCAACGATCAGATTGCCGTCAAGCACGACGCCGCCGGCCGCCGCATCACGCATGATCGCCAGATTTTCGATCACCGTGACCCCTTTGGCAAATTTCTGCAGCAACGAGTTGCTGAAGGATTCAATCCCCACCTGGACGGCAGCAAGGCCGCCTTGTCGGCTTTGGGCGAGCATCGTCCCTCGATAATCCGCCCGAATTTCCGCAAAGAAACGGTAGTCATGGGCGGACCGCGCCATCGTCGTAAAAAAGGTGGCTGCATCCTTGAGCGGCAGCGCGTTATCCGTGAAGGTAAAGTCCAGGGTTTTATAGCGGTTGGCCAGCAACAGCACCTCGCGTGCCATCTTTTCCGCCTTTTTGAAACGATAGCCGCGCCACTGCAGATTCAGATTGCAGAAAGTACATCGCCGCCACCAGCATCCACGGGAAAATTCAATCGGCAGAACAGGGATGAAGGTATTGCGGCTGAACAAATTTTCCATTTCCCGAAAATAGTCATCATAATCAGGAACAGCAAGTTCGGTCAAATTGACCTGCCCGTCCGCCGGCGCCGGTGAAGGTTGGGCAGGAGGACCGGCATGATGCACCCGCGCGTGCAGCCTTTTGTCCAGCCCGGCCAGATATCGGCACAGCGAAAGAAACGGTTCCTCCCCTTCGCCGCTGATCATGTAATCAACATCAAAAGAGCGGAAAAGGGCGCCTGCAACATCATCATGACAGGAAGAGCCGCCAAGCACGATCACCAGGCCGGGACGTCTTTCTTTCAATTCCCGAACCGCAACAAGAGTGGCAAAGAGCTGATTGAAACAAACGGAAAAACCGACCAGATCAATGTCCCGCCAGTCAACGCCTGCCGCCCACATTTTCAGGTTTTTGTCCAGTTGCGCACAGACAGCATCAAAATCAAAAGGAAGCGTCCGGTTGTCGGACTGAAACTCTTTTTCCGCCAGCTCCTTGGCCCGACCGCGCTGTTCCGGAAAGAGAAGTGCCGCGTAAAGCGCCTCGCAGACCCAGACATTGGCGGAAATCGCGTGATAAAGATCCTTGCCGAGATCTTTTGCCACTGCAAGATACGGATGCAGCGAACGCACCTTGATACCGTCCGCTTTTCCCTCCAGATAACTTTTCAGGGTACCGAGCTGGATGGAAGGCCGGTTAAAAATGGCCCACGGCATGGAGACAAGCGCCACATGGAAAGGAGATGATGGTGTCATTCGACTGCTTTGAGTTCCGGTTCCGGTTTCAGGTCAACAGCAAACCATCCTCCGCAAACCATAAACCGGTCATTGAAAAAAAACAAAAAGGCTATTGCCTGATTATTTCCGTTCCTTCAGGGGGGGTAAAATGGAAATGTTCGACCGGAAACGGTTTATCAACCACCGGATTGAAAAAAACAAGATCGGTCAAACTGCCCAGATGATCCTGAATCTGCAGATGGTTGATGAGAAAAGTGTCCTTATCCACCCAGACATACATGATCTCCACCTGGGGATGCGGATTTTTCGGCTTGAGGGCGATCACGTGGCTGCCTTCCTGGTCGAGAAAACCGGGTGCGTCCGTCACGTCAAAATCCCGCAGCAGGTTGCCGGTCCCGGAAAAGAAGCTATAGGTCACATCCTCCTGCAAATACTCTTTGGCAGGGGTGACAATCATCTGTTTTTCCGAGGCGAAATAAAGGGAGAAATTCTCTCCATCGCTTACCAGCACCTGGATGTCCGGAGATGAATAATCCCAACGAAGCAAAGCCGGTTTCTGGATCGCCATTGTGCCGCTGCCCTGCCGCTCGCGATGCTGCATGCCGCTTATATTTGATGTTTGCAAAAAATCGGCTTTAAAAGCATTTGTCCTCTCGTATTTTTCCTGAATCTTCGTGGCAACGGCAGTCGGGGTCAAGTCATCGCAGTGACCGACAACGGAAAAAAAGAGAATAAGGAGCATCTGCAGCAAAAGTAACATTTTTTTCATTTCAACTTCCTTCCATATCAACCTGAATAAGTTCTACTTTTCTGCCGAAAATCCGCTGGGCGGTCTTCTGAGCCGCATCGGTGACATCCGAAACATAATAAAAGCGCTCTCCGCCGTTGGTCAACTGACTGTCCATCTCGGGGTGATCAACAAGATACTGCTTTACCACCCAGGCGACAGCAGTGGAAGAATCAATCACATTGACCCCGTTGCCGATCCGCGGCCCGATAAGATGCTTGAGCAGCGGGTAATGGGTACATCCCAGCACCAGGGTATCAACACCTTTATGCTTCAACGGATGCAGATAACGACGGATGATCATCTTGGTTTCCCGCTTGTCCAGCCACCCTTCTTCCACCAAGGGAACCAGCAGGGGACAGGGCTGGGAGAGCACCGCCGCATCCGGCCGGATTTGCCGGATTTTCGACTCATAGATGTTGCTTTTAATCGTTGCCCTGGTGCCTATCACCCCTATCCGTCCGTTTTTCGACAGATTGATGGCCCGATGGATGGCCGGAGTGATAACCTCAAAAACCGGGGCGCTGAACTCGCCGGCCAGCAGGTCCGAGGCCACACTTGCCGCGGAATTACAGGCGATGACAATGATTTTTGCCCCTTTATCGAGCAGCAACTCGGTATTCTGGCGTGAATATTTCCGGATGGTTTCCGGACTTTTCGAACCATAGGGAGTCCTGGCAAGATCCCCGAAATAGACTATATTTTTTTGGGGCAGCAGTTGTTCAATGGCTTTGGCCACCGTCATTCCGCCGACACCTGAATCAAAGATACCTATCACTTCCGACGCCTGACACAATAAATCAACATAAAAAAAGCACGCAAAGATCCATTCCCTGCGTGCTTTTTATTACAAGACGGATTGAAAGAAGTAAAATAAAATCGTTTTTTACTTCGTCTTCTTCGCCGATTTCTGTTTCGCGCCGCCCTTCTTTTTCCGCTCGGCGATGGCCTTTAAAAGATTCTCCGGAACACCGCGCTCCTTGCCGGCCTTTTTACGGCGTTCCGACAGCGCCTTTGCACAAAGAGGCTGACGGAGGGAAAACCCGTATTTCTTTCGATAATCTCGGCCGGTCAGTCCATGCCCGGCAAGATGTTTCGGCGACAACTGCTTGAAGGACCGGCCGCACTCAAGGCAGATTATTTTATTCTTCTGGATTGATTTTTCCGGCGTAATCGCGACAGGGACGCTTTCCTCCCCGGTCGCTTCTGCTTGACCCGCATCAGCAGACAATTCAGTTTGCTGCAGGGATTGCAGCAAAGTAAAGGTGTTCTGCAATGACAGCCCGATCTCATCCGACGTCATACTTGTGCAGGCACATTGTGACTTGACAATGTCCGCAGCCATCTCAACAAGCGATTTACTCATATTTCCCTCCTTGCGTCAGGTACTTTATTACAACTCGGCTTTTCATTGTGAAGACATATTTCCTTTATGAGCCTCTTTCAAAATGACGAGACGCGCCAC